>BNJS01002199.1_pt1 | contig 100220 bp, 110 predicted proteins | sample 8540461 | NCBI WGS metagenome assembly BNJS01 (sample SAMD00202454, study PRJDB9452) | human saliva metagenome | isolation source: human saliva | place: Japan | reverse complement strand
CAAGTCACAGTATATCATTAATTATTTAACTATAAGATGTACACCACCGCAGTAATTACGGATTGTTACGATGAGTTTAAACTTACGGGTGACGGTCCTCTGACACAGAGGTTTATTGTCAGCGACCAGAATTTACGTTTTAATACTATAGCCAAACAAGCCTCCAGCCCCGGTTTTGTAGCGAGCGCCGACTTTTCAGTTCGGCCTGTAAATTTTCCGCCGACAACGCGTGCCCGCGCAGGCCGCGTTCAGGCGTACATACTGTTAAACCAGCCAAATCATCATCGGCACCTCATATTCGTGGGCAAGACAGGAGTTCAGACACCACATATCTCATTCCAGCCGCCGGAGGCCTGCCGCCTTCACGCCTCGCAGCCCGCGGTCGGTGCCGCGCCCTCGAAGACCTGATGATCACCACCACCAGCCTTCTGAACACCCAGAGTCGCGCCCCGCGTTACGGGAGGCCCACCACCGCCCAGCCGAGACGACAACCGGCGAATCAGAAGCCTCGGCGCCGTTTGAGCCCGTTAGGGTTCTGCCCGCGATAGCTCAGCCAACGACGAGCGAAGCGACCGATGGAGTCGCAGACGTTCGAGCGCCGTACATAAGGTCCGGATCGCCAACCGCGGAGAGGCTCCTCCGCAGATCACATCGGCAAGAGGCTACGATGTCTTCTTTCAGCGCGGAGAGCAGTTTCTTCTCGTAAGAAATTCGTCGTTCAAACTTTAGGCGTTGCCTTTTTAGAGCTGGCATTTCTTTCCGAAGGGCCCGCGAGCTGAGCTCCGAAAACTGCCCGGAGACGGTAAAAGAGATGAACGTGGTCTCGAGCTCAAGAGCAGCTCATCATCTGCTCCCCTCGTCCGACCAGAAAGTCTCATCAGTGGTCGGTCTTCCGTGCCAGAGAGCCTTTCAGGTGATTATCCTCACAGGCAGCGCCTGACCTTGCAGACGCCCATCAGTTTCTGTTCTGCAGCCGCCCTTCCTCGCCTGATGACGAGGCGTGCCCGCCTGCAAAGTCGCGTCACCGGAAAGCGCCGTGAGTTATAACCAGCCTCTAGGCAGTGCCAACGCAGATGAAGAAACAAGGACGGAAATCAACATAAAAGTTTCATGGCTCGCTCTCAGTACCGCCACCATTATTTCATTCAAGCTCAAGATGACCGCTTGCTCAGACTGGTTTTTCGATCAGCCTGTTTCAGTTACAGTCATTTCACACGTTTACCTTGAACAACACCGAAACCTCCACCATATTAACTCAGCATTTCGATCACGGAAAATCTTACAAACACAAAACCGCGAATCAGTCAATGCCGCGTTCTGGCGGTATCCGAGTTCTTTCGTCTTCCCACCGAGCAACACGTCACAGCGTGATCTGTCGTCTTCGTATAGAGACGGGTCAGCAACACTTCATCTCGCGCCAGCCGCATCACACCGTTTCGCCTTGGTCTCGGGACGTTTCAAGAAAATCGATGTCACCGCGTGAAAACCTTTCACACAGCTCATTTTCATCCCGCCGATCTCAGTTCGGGAGTTGCGTCAAAAGGAAAACAGAAGCGGTTCTTTGATCGTCGAAACTTGATGACCACAGCCCATTATCAGACTCATTACGGTCGATCTTGTTTAATTGTCCGAATATTATCAGGTTCAACGAAGCAAAGCAGTTTTTAAACGAGAGGTTTTAATCTGAATCAACAGAAAATCAAGATATAACAAAAGAAAAATGATGAAGCGCCTGTTATTTCTACCTCGGTCAAACAATGAAAACAGTTCGTAACGCCATCATCGCTGCAGTTGTCAAAATATCTTTCACTAAGAATCATCTTCCATGCCCGTGATTACGCCGAATGAACCTTCAAACAAGAAGAACAAGAAAATCAGACCGAAACAAACAGAACCGCAACAGAAATTGCATATCGTCAGCACCCGAAAACGTCGTTCATGAACAACCGACGGCAGCCAATGCCGTTATCAACCCACAGCATCGATGGCACGAGAGGCTCACGATTACACGAACCTGCTGAATGTGCAACGTAGATCAAAACCTTTCACCGGCAGCCCGAGTTACCACAGTCCCGGTCGTTCCCCCATGAAATAACGAAATCTGCTCATCTGTGTTCCGCAAGATGACGTCTTCACGCCGTTTCAGAACTGTGACATACACTGATGCCGAGGCACCGAACACAACGGCGGCGCCTGTACGCCGGCAGCCTGCGTCATGAAGATTCGCTCAGTTTGGGAAAAATTATTTAACGACAGCCGACTCAAGAACATTAAAGCCGATGGCAGGAGCAACAGGTCGGGTAATTCGTGGAATAACCCGTTATTGCCATCTTCGTTTACAAACACGGAGTTTAGCTGTAATTGCGATGGTACCCTGGTGCGAACTCTCTCTCATTATTAAGAAACTAATAGATATATTTAACCGATATCTCATTAAATTACTCAGAGCCAAATGACACCGTTACGACCGTTGCAATGCCATAAGAATTAAAAGACAATATGTACCAGCGAGAAAGTTCAACCAGTATCACACGTTGTCAGCAGCGAGTCTCCAGCACCCACAGGACTTGTGATGAGCAGAGCACTTATCGCCTGCGTTTAGTCTAACTGGCGGGCTGGCATCCACCTGGTTGCCACAGGTGTTGGTCGCGCACGTTATTGGTGATGATTGTGCCATCCGGCCGAGTGACTCAGCACTGATTCCCTTGACTGCCTTGATTTCAGGCGGAACACGATAGATATGTTTGAGCTCACGAAGCGACTCGACCAGACCAGCGCGCATCATATATCAGAAGCCGAAAATTGAAACATTGGCGAATAAAGAAACAGCCCAGATGCTCAACCCTCGAACGTGGGATAGTGCGAAAGCGGCGGAGGCGGAAGCTGGATCTTAACGAAGACAAACATACAGGGCCGCAAGAACACACAGATTGCAGGCCTCAATATTCACGCCGCGCGCAGTTAAAATCAATAACCGCTGGCTGAGGATCACCGGAAGCCGCCGGTATTGCGGGAGATTTAACCAGCGAGCGAGAGAGCCCATCAGCGATCGAACCCCGAGTCCGAAACAAACGAAAACAACTCATTACGAACTTTATCACGAACACTGTCATCGCCGCCGGAATTGCCATCTGTCCACGTGAACAAAAGACCGACATTACGCTAAAGCGAACATTAAATGCCGTTTCCTCACCATAATTCAACCGTATCAAATTTACGGGAAAGGAACACCGTGTTCGCCCAGGAGTTTTACGCATCAAAAAGATAATGGCTGTGTCGTTCATGGAATGAGCCGATTTTCGACGGAAACAGTCCCAACATCACGAAGATGAGCAGGAATGACCATTGCCAAACAGACCAAAGAAATATTTGTTCTGGCAATTATAGCCGATTCATAAAGTCATATCTGGTCATTATCGTATGCAAACAAAATCGACATCAGTCTGAGCCACCAGTACGATAAAGAGGTCACGACATAACACTGTGGCACGTTGAAAATGAGCAATACCACGATAAGCAGATAACGACCGTCACCGGTTTGATTCTAAACAGTTCATCATCAAAATCTTTATGTGTCCGCCCATCATCGACAAACGCGCCGATTTCATACGTGCCCAGGGTCCTTCTCATTTCGTATTCATTCCTTCATTTTTACGGCAACACGTTCGACAAACGTCTGGTCTGAGGAAAGGATCGACTGGGAGTTAACCAAATTATTCACGATTCGAGCGGTCGACCACATCATTGTCTGCCGGGCATCACGTACTTTGGGATTCGGGTCGACGCATCTGCCGCACGAGTCTGGCACATTTCCGTTGAGAATACGTCCGGCCGTTTACAACATTGCCGCTTATTTTATTTTCCAATCATATCGTCCCGAGACCTCGAAAGAACATGATGGCTAATATCTCCGTTTAAACCAGCACTAATTGTTATCGCGGTCATTTTTACCTTCCAGAAATTTCCAGACGGATGAATCCTGGCGGAGAAAATGAATTCGACGAAAGCGAGCTATCCATAAAACCGCGCGTTCAGCCGAATAAAGAACACCGCGCGGTGCGGTACATTTCGTATTCATGGCGGTTTATTCAATCTGTACCCACCACGACTGGTTGAAACATGGTAAATCAAAATATAACCTGATATTTCACTGGCCTGACCGCTATCTTGACAAAGTTGAGCCGGAAAGCGTGTAACTGATTGTTGTTCGACTACTTTCTCAGCTTACCCACCAACGAGAATTGCAAACCATGAAAATAACCCGTCGCCTGGCAGAGCGCAATTGCTCAGAACCAACCGGTACCAGCAACGGCGTATCCTTTTCCACGACCCTGAAACAGAGTGCCGATATTCATCCAACGCCCATCAACAGGCGTTTGAACGTTCAGGTTCAATGAACTATTTTGCAGACGGTCAGTTATGCAAAGTTGTTATATCGTTGCGCAGACGATGGGCCCATTCATGCGTTCACCTCTCGACAGGCGCAGCTCAGCTCTCATCAGGAAAGGCGGCTACTTCCAGCCGTTTGCCATCACCTTTGCGATTTCGTTCATCTGATCACCGAAAATGTGTTGGAAAGGAGACAGCATGGCCTCATATTCTTCGGCATGGATTAATAGCACCACAACACGGATATAGCAGTGGCCATTATCAGCCTGACAAAGATTTTTAAAGAACAAGACATCACCTAATATTTCCAAATTTTTCAGTAAACGGAATTCCTCCGCGATGTTCGTTCACCCGTGGTCATTCGTCAACCTGAATGCCTTCGCGATTTTCCTTCAAACATGATGGATGTTTTATTAGCACAGTTAGCGGGTCCGCGATGTCAGGTCGGTGGCCGCTTCATACCTGGCGATGAATGATTGAATATCTTATCGCGAGCGTCATCCGTGCGAGCTACCCGACCTGTCGTCAGACCGGCGATTTGTCGAGCGTCCTCATTTCAGCGTTAACAGCCGGGAAATCATCTAAAGCCTGTTCACGCACCACCTGCAGATTTCATTGGTCATTGAAACCGACAAACATTACCACCGACACCTTTCAGGCTGCTCGCGCCGAACCATCGCCCGCGCCCTTTATATCAGAACCTGTGTATATCTTTCATCCAGGTTGTCTCACAGGCGCAGCCATTGTTCCACTATCACGTAGCAGCCCCAGCCCATTCGTGCCCAAAGTCTGTTTCGTTTCACTTCAACACTTTTGATTTTAGGCCGCATTTTCATCAACCGAACTTCTAAAATTACGAAACAGGCACATTTTACTCATCACCCTCTTATTTTTGAACGGTTTTGTCGATAAGTTGAATTATTTTGATTCCACGAAGAACCCAGATTTAATCAGTTATTCAAGACCAAAACAAAGAAACAAAAAGAAAAACAAAGCAACGCAATCGGTGGCGATGCACGACGCCTGGCACCGGTGTCGCCCAAAATCAATGCCCATGTAACATGTAGTCTGTCAACGATAACGACCCAGTAACCTCTATCCGCGATAAAACATTCACTTAGGTTATCTCCCAACAGCGGAGTGCCTCAAGACGGAGACCCTGAACATTTGGTCGAACAGTGCCCACATCCGCGTGACAGTGATTGCAGAACATGCCACCACGCACAGTCACCATCTGAGTGACTTCGCAAGAGACTGTTATCTGAGCCCACATGCAGAGTCTGAAGAATCACCAAACCATTGCACAAGATGATTACAACGAAATACACAAGACTTAGTACTACATTACAGCGAAAATACAGCGAATGCAAGATGAAGATATATTTGTAATATATTTTGTTTCATATCGTTTATAAAGGTCACCGATAATAACAATATTATGAGCATTTTGATAAAAATAAATATAGTACCGGGACCAGAGCTTAGCGCACCAGACAACACAGTTCGACACAGAGTCTAAGGAACATACAGAAACATATCGGGTCAGGTTCTTCTTTAAGTTACATACATCATAAAACGAGTTATATCAGCCCAGGAAAAACCTTTATAACCTCCGGTAATCGCCGAATGACGAAATGAATTAACAGTGCAATTATGACAAAATTGCCTTCAGCAGATGTTCGCGTAATCATCGTAACGGAATATGGCGTCAACGCACTTTATCCATCGACACCTTCTTCAATTGCGAAAGAGATACGATGACAATATGCTGGTCATTCACATATTTCTTGCAGCAATGATAATGGCGAGCATGCTGGCGATTCCCGAGCAAAAACGTGGTCTATACAGACACAGAGACGAGAAAAGTCGAACATTTAGATCGTCCGATAGCGGACCTGTGGTCAAACCTCAGAAGACGACAGGTTCAAGATTACTAGTGATTAAATCACCACAAAATAGTTCAAATTTCGTTTTAGTATTTTGATTACTTTGCGAGCAACAAAAATTGATTTTGTGGAAGATGAAGAACTTCATTCTTTGCCTTTTTCAGTATCAGGTTTGGGCAGATGCAGGTCAGAGTTGCGACAAAAATCACGCGAACGATGAGCTGCCTGTTTACCGAAATTCCGTTTCACCAGTCCCCTGACCATCGTAACAGTTCGCCACATTTCATCTCATCTGTGAAATGAACAGATGTTCAGTTCAACGCCAACCACCAGAGATTACATCGAAACGCGAAATATTCACGAGGCATGGTCGAGAAAACACTGGCAATCAGTCAATAAAGGCCGTTCGACAATACGTTCTCATCGTTTCATCATTTTGTCAGATTTCATCAATTTCATATCCAAGAACCACACACCCATATGTCGTCACTGCTCTCTGGTCATTGCCTCTCTGGTCCGTCCCACAGTTCATCTTATTCTCATCAGATCCGGCATACCAGAAACCCCACGATTCAAACCTCCATCACTGATTCATTCACCTTGATATCACGCAATCTTCTCGGTAAAGAATGGAAACCACAGTATCTGGCAGCTCACGTTATATGATGAGGATATCGCGATAAAACACGTATCTTCTCCAAACATTGAAATATTTCAACTTGGTTGAATCTCGATAAAATTGGTCGCCTTATCTGAATTAGACATTAACAAAGAATTTCATTTGTTGTTTGAGCTTTGAGTACTTCATTCATTTTTACCGGAATAAAGATAAACCTCTTGTAGGCGGGTTTGCATTGATCTATGATAATAAAACACCAAAATTTGGATGTTTTTCAGTATTTATAATAATTTGTTTAAACTTTTGCTGCTCTCTCTGCTGGGAAATTATGCTTTATGGGATGCTTATCATAGCGAGCATATTTTTGGTAGGATTGTTGGTGGTTTTCAGAAGAAAAGTATCATAGAAAAAGTGAAAGAGCGTTTGGTGAACATTATTTACAATGAGGAATAAGATGGAAAAATAAAAGAATTTTTCAAGATTTAAAAATCAAAAGAAGAACTCAAAACAGAAATCAAAAGAAATAGAATCTGTGTTGAGTTTTGAAAACCAAGAAAAACCTTAGGTGATTACCAATGGAGTCACGGAGAAGTATTTAGGAGGAATGATGGATTCCAGTTTGGCCCAAAATGCTTTTTCTAGCGGATAAGTTTTGTTCCCTTCTTTTGGAGATAGGTTCTGCTAAACTGCTGAGTAATGCACTTCTAAAAAGAGTAAGACCATCTATGAAAAGACACTGATAGGACTGGGCATGGCAGTATGACACTGATAGTCACATGCGAGATTAAAAAGATTGGATAATTTCCAGCAGAGAGAGAGCAGCAAAAAGTTTAAAGCAAATTGATATAAATACTGACATCCATTTTGGGTGCTATTATCATAGGTCAATGCAAACCCATACAAGAGGTTTTATCTTTGTTCCATTAAAAATTAAGATAATGGAAAATTATAAAACACCAGAACAGACAAAGATAGGGCATGTACATTTAAAAGTATCTAATTTGGATAAGGCGTTGAGTTTTTATCGAGATTTATTAGGATTGGAGCAACTCAGTATTTTTGGAGAAGATGCAGTGTTTTTATCCGCAGGGGATATCACCATCATATAGCATTGAACACTTGGTATTCGAAAGATGCACCGAAAGTAAGTCCAAATACCGTGGACTGTATCATGTTGCATTTCTTTACCCTACAAGGAGGATTTAGCATTGATTATCAAAGGTTGAAGGATAATGGATATCCAATTATTGGAGGAACAGATCATGGGGTTTCTGAGGCGATATACCCTATAGATCCTGATGGGAATGGGAGAACTTTTGTTGGGACAGACCAAAAGAACAATGGGCCGAGGGCAGAAAATAGCTAAACCTTATGATGTGATAATGGATTCTTGGATATAGAAATGTTATTAAAAAGAAATCTAATAAAAATGAGTATAAAGGGGCTGTATTATCAAAACAGCCCTTTATTGTTTAATTACTTGAATGATTTTGTGTTGAGTTACTACTAGTACATACCCTCACTAGATATTTCCCTTTGTTTCAGTCTGTCTACTCTTATTTCTGAGAAGTTAGTGTTGATTTAGGACATCTGCAACTCATTTCCCAAAATGGAATAAATGTAGAATTTTATTTTTACATTAGGGCTCGAAGTTTTTAGGTACAAAAACCTCTGCGGGGTTCGGATAAGCGATAAGTCTCTTATCATCACTGCCGTCTGTGATGATTTTCCTGTCTGAAAACTCTGAGCCTCCATCTGCCCAAAAACCTATAATACTGACAAAATAAAAAGTTTCTTTCATACTCCCACAAAATCAATTTTTATTTATACAAAAATAATCAAAAATACTAAAACAAAAATTTAGATTTAATTTTGCTTAAAGAATTTAGATTTAATCCTTTTAAAAGTTATCTTGAACCTTCTTTTTACCATCTTTCTGAGGAAAAAGTTTTTGATTTTTGGAATTCTATCACTATATGGACGATCTAAAATGTTCAGCTTTTTCATATAAAATCTCTCCTGTATTACTATCTATATGATATATTTTATAGGAATCCCATAACACCTTCACCATTATCATTTACTGCAAAAATAACTATATAGAGATATTTTTAATATTATCATCATATCTTCTTTCAACTCTATAATTAAGAAAAATTATCAGTGGATAAAATTCTTAAATTGACACCATATTCCATTTTAATTAATTCACAAAGACTATCTACTGAAAAAGAATAATTTTTATCATAATTTACTTTTTCTATTAAATTTCCATTTTCATCATATTCAATAGATTCTCCTATTGGGAAGTTATAAAAGGTTTTTACAGAACGATGTAGTAGCTCATTTTTATGATAATATTTATATAACTTAAAGAAGAACCTATTGTCTGTATTTCCTCTGTATATTCTCCCTTATAAAAAAGAACTCTAACCCAATAAGTTTCTTTCTTATAGTATTTATCTGTTGCACTAGAAAACTTTTCTCACAAGTTCCAATTTTTATATTTATTTTTATCAAAATACTCCATAATATTTTTATTTATTGTGTCAATTTGTGCTTTACTAACAGATATTATAAAACAAAATATAATTACAATACTATCTTTTCCATCTTGCATTCCTTTTTATGATTTTCCTGCACAATGCCAAAGTACTTCGTCTTATTCTATTATAGCTCAATTATATTATCTAGTTACTATATATGATTTTAGCGGTTCTTTAGTGACTCACACAGCATTGCCATGGGCTCTGCTTACAGATCTTTTCATCTCTCTGGAAATTCCACCAGATGATAGAACTTATCTTCCTCGGTAGCATAATACACTATATCTGCTCCCACGAGTGCTGCACTGTTCGGTAAACATTGCTCCAGAGTCTCCCATCCGCCAGAGGCATCTCGTATTGCAGAGAGGTCACTGCCTTCTAAAGTGATAAACATATCACGGATAGGGGTTACCAGATATTCTATTACTCGGTGGTAGATTTCACATAATACATAGGTATTGGTATTTTGCATAGCTTACCAGTTGCAAAGAACATCAAGCATATTATCACTGATTTTCCATTATGCTTTTAGTTTCTGTTTTTATTTTCTTTTTCTTTAAATTCTTTAGGTTCAAGATAACTTTAAAGGATTAAATCTAAATTCTTTAAGTAAAATTAAAAATAAATTTCAACTATAAATTTACAAAAACCATTCCAAAAATAAGAGGTATTAAATTAAAAATATTACTTTTTGTTTCATGATTTTACGAGGAGACAATTTGATAAAAGAATACGGCCCTAAAAAGTAGTAAAAAGGGGGTAAGTTTAGAAGTGAAAAAGGCGAAATAGTAGGGCTTTTTAGGCCTGAATGGAGCTGGGAAAACCACTACTCTACATGATAGTAGGGCTGGTAAAACCTACTTCTGGCGAGATAACCTGATGGAAAGGATATCACACAGGATGCGATGTATAAAAGGGCGCAGAAAGGCGTGGGATATCTCATGCAGGAGGCTTCTATTTTTAGAAAATTGTCAGTAGAAGATAATATTTTTATCGGTTTTACAATTGACCAATAAGTCTGCAAGTAGCAGAAAAAATAGACTGGAAGAGCTTTTTGGATGAGTTTTCCTCACAGCATGTGCGCAGAAATAGGGGAGACCTGCTCTCTGGTGGAGAGAGAAGAAGAACGGAAATCGCCCTGATGTCTGGCAACAGATCCAGATTTTTATCCTTTTGGATGAGCCTTTTGCGGGGTAGACCCTATCGCGGTCGAGGATATTCAGAAAAATCATTCGTTCCCTTGTTAAGAAGGATATAGGGGTGCTTATTACCGACCACAATGTCCAGCAGACCCTTGCTATTACTAATAAAACATACATCATGTTTGAAGGAAAAATCTTGAAAAGAGGGCATTCCAGAGGATTTGAGGAATGACCCGCAGGTAAGACAGGCTTATCTTGGAGAGAATTTCCGTTTTGAAAAATTTAGAATACTAAAAATTATTGATATCTTTTGTGTTCTTTTATTCTTTAAAAATCTTTTTGTAAAAAGGTTTTATTAGTGCTTTATATTTTTCTATATCAAATATTTGTGAATCTGTTAGTGCTTTGTAAGTAATCCATATACCGAAAGGAAAAATATAATATTAGGGAAGCCATGCTGCCAAATATGGATTAAGCTCTCCTTTCCAAGCTACATTTTCAGCGGATAGATTGATGACAAAGAAAATCACAAAAATGATGATGGCAAAAATAACTGGGAAGCCCAAACCCGCCTTTCCTCACAATAGATCTAAACTTGCACCTATCAAAAAGAAAATAAGACACATAATGGAATAGGCTATAATCTGCTGTGATACATAAATCAACTTTTGCATAACTTTTAGTCATCTGCAAAAATAGATTCGTTTTGTGATTTTTAGACATTTCAAAACCTTCTATTTTAGAATAGGCATTTGGATAAGATATCCAACTTTTTCCTGTTTTTAAAGAGTCAATGGAAAAAGGTTCTGTAATTTTACTTTTTCTGATTTTTTTAGTTGGTTCTAAGAGATAATTGCTGCTCTGTCTTACCAAATCTTCTGATATTGTTTTTAGGTTATTTTCATTAGTTTCTGCTAATTTATCTATTGTAGAATTAAGCTGAAAGTAGGTCTGGAAACTGGTAATCATCGGTTATTTTTCACTTTTCAATAGCTTTGTCTAAAAAGTTCACTGATGTCAAAAATGAGAAACCAAAGTATCAAATTTTATATTTTGATTTTCCTGTTTCAGCCGGTCATTGAAGTTAGGTTTACCAAGATTATCTTCAAAGATAAACCCTTCATACAAGATGAATTTCAAGTAATTGCTATCGGGTTCTGAAATTATTTTTCCTTTTTAGCGACAATGGTTCTTTTGGTCTTCATAGGCACTTGCGGTTTTATGGATAAAAAAACTCCTTTCATCAGATTATCATTTTCTCCATAGAGTTCATCAAATCTTATGGAAGTTTCTGGAAGAGAGTTTATAAAATGACCTGGTGTGAAATTAAGTGCTGGTTTAGAAGTAAGAATATTATACATCATATTCTTAGCTTTCCTCTGAAAGTCTGGGATGATGTAATTGGAAAATAAAAATAAAATGGCAGCAAAAAAATATTTGTAAACAGCAGAGGACGCATTATTCTCAATAGAGAAATGCCTGCAGACTTCATTGCGGCAAGTTCGTATCGTTCCCCTGAATCCCCAAAAAGTCATGATGGATGCCAATAAGATAGTGAGTGGCAGCACCATTTTTACAATTCCGACACTCAGATAATAGAATAATTTGGTTAACTCCCAAAGGGTCAGTCCTTTTCCTCCAAGATTGAACATTTGTATCCAGACAATATTTACCATAAAAATGAAGAATAGAATACTGAAAATGAAGAAAAAAAGGACCTAAAAGGTTTTTATTATGTATAAATCTATCTTTTTGGGCATTACAGCTCGGTGATTAGGTAGTTTTTATAAAGATTTTTATTGAAAGTGAATATTTTTAGAATCTACTTTTGGATTTTCTTTATATTCGGTAATGGTAATGGTCGTTATCTGCTTATCCGTAGAGTATTGCTCTATTTTTCAACATTATTTTTGAGGTATTTACATATAGAAAAAACCTCTTTTTATCCCATTACTTTTGGTGGGAGTCAGTTTGATGATATCCAGATTTTTTTATTTTTCCCGATGTAATAGATATTGTAACCTTTTTTATAAGAATCAATATAATTTATAGGAGACAATGTTTCTTTTTGAATTCTGTTTAGCAATGGTTATTTCCTGCTCATCTTCATTGATGTTGTAGGTTTTTATTTCCGTCAAAAATCAGCTCATTTCCCATGATTTTGAGCTTGTATTTATCTTTTGATGCATAGAAACTCCCTGTTTTGATTTTGTTGATTTTCCCGCTGCCCGTTCCATAAGAAAATTTGAAGTACAGTGTATTTTTAGATTTATAGTTAGCAGAAACGGCATTTAATATTCCTTTTGCCTTATTATCAATCTTTTTGTGCATGGATAAGATTAATAATTCCAACAGCAGTAATTAGTATAATTTTATTAATAAAAATTCATAATAAGTTGTTTTTCATTTATTTTTTTCAGACTCTCCAAAAATTGTTCCAAAAGCATTTTAAATCGCTGATGAGAACTTCTCTCGCTTTCGCGCCATTAAATCCTCCCACAATACCAGCGGCTTCAGCTGATCCATAATTCTTCCAGCGCGGTTGTGCGCAGTTTTAGCTGCCTTTGCAGCATAGATGTTGAACCCTGCTGAGTCCCAACAATGATTCTTGCAGCCTCTTCAAACATGGCATCTCTTTCGTTAGGGTCAAAAACTTCCGCCTCCACCGCTTTCGCTTTCTCCCACATATTCAGGGAGTTGGTAGGCATCTGGGTAACCCTTTTGTTCGCCAATGAACTCTGCAATTTTTTTCAACTTCATGGCGTGTCTATGAATGCACACTGGATACGAGTCAGGTCATTTCCATTGAAATAAAGCATATCTCCTTTCCTATCAGCTGTTCCGCCCCTGGAGAATCCAAAATAGTTCGGGGAATCAATGCTTGAAATCACTCGAAAGCCGCTCTTGCAGGAAGTTAGCTTTAATCATCCCGTGATAACATTCACCGATGGCCTTTGTGTAGCAATAATAAGGTGGATGCCTACAGCCCTTGCCAATTGGGCTAAACGGGCGATAGGATGTCTACTTCTTCCCTGCGGTCATAATAAGGTCTGCAAATTCATCTACAACCAACACGATATAAGGCAGATAGCGGTGTCCGTTTTCTGGATTAAGTTTTCTCTCGCTGAATTTTTATTATATTCTTTTAAGTTCTTCAGAAAGCATTTTTAACAATTTCGTAGCGATTGTCCATTTTCAATACAGAGTGAATTTAATGTGTTGATAACCTTAGAGTTATCGGTTAAATAGCATCTTCTGTATCTGGTAGTTTTGCCAAATAATGCCTTTCTATTTTAGAATAAAGAGAAAGTTCCACTTTTTAGGGTCTACCATCACAAATTTTTAGTTCGCTCGGATGTTTTTGTAAAGCAAAGATGCTAATATTGCGTTGATTCCCACAGATTTACCTTGACCTGTTGCTCCTGCCATCAGCAAATGAGGCATTTTAGCAAGGTCAGCTATAAAAAATTTCATTAGAAATAGTTTTCCCAAAAACTACAGGCAGGTCCATTTCCGTATTTTGAAATTTCGCTGAAGAAAGTACAGAGCGTATAGAGACCATGGTAGCATTTTTGCGCGGAAACTTCTATTCCGATGGTGCCTTTCCCTGGCATCGGTGCTATGATACGGATTCCTAAAGCAGATAAATTTAGGGGCAATATCATCTTGCAGTTTTTGATGGCAGAAACGCGGATTCCTGCCTCAGGGAACTATTTCATAGAGGGTTACAGTGGGACCTATGGTGGCTTTTTATCTGGGCAATACCCACATTGAAGGTTTTGAGAAGTCCCTACGATTTTGTTTTTGTTTTCTTCAAGTTCATCTTTGTTAATCGTAAATTTCCTCATTACCATATTCTTTTAGTAGGTTGATGCTTGGCATTTGGAAATTTGCTAAATCCCAATTTATGGTCGTATAGACCGTGTTTTTTTCTACTAAATTACTGGCAATATGCTCTGGATTTTACAATTTCTGTTGCAGGAGTTTTCTCTATTTTATTTCAATTTCCTCGATTTTTCTTGTTCTTCTTGTTTTAGAGGTTCTTTTTCTTCAGCATAATCAGGCGTGGAGAGATAATTTCTGTGAAAGATGTATCTGTCTCATTTGTAATAACTTCTGTGATTGATGGCGTTACAGGATTTATTTCTATTGTTTGACCGAAATTAGAAATAACAGGTACTTCATCAATTTTTCTTTTGTTATATCTTCTTGATTTTCTGTTGGTCTCAGATTCGTTTTTCTGGTTTTAAAGCTAGCTACTTTGTCTTTAACTTCATTGAATTTTTGAAGCCAAATGTTCAGGACTGAGATTAAACTCTAAAAATAAAATAGAGAAGAAGACTTAAAAATAAAATCAGCCATAGCCCAAAAGTCCCAATAATAGAGCTGCCATGAGTCATAAAATTTCGTATCCGAAAACCCCGCTTATTACACTATTTCCTTTTTAGTAATAGCTCCCAAAAGACAGGAATCCAGCAGATGAAAAATAAACTGTAAAGCGAAAAGGTTTTTCCACGGTTTGAAATAATTTTTCTTTAAAATAACCAATCCTAAAAACCAAAAAGCAGAAAAGTAATTATGAATGCGGCTATTCCTATACTTTTAAAATGAAAATATTGCCTAGCCAGTCTCCTAATTTCCCAAAAACATTAGAAGATTTCACTTTTTATCCAGCATGTGTCCTATTTGGCTTTGGTCTGCCTTCCAACTCGAGAGGTAGGAGTAAAAGAAATAAAAAGAACTCAGATGCCATAAAACACAACAGCCCCGAGAAGCAATTCTGTATTTAGATATAGTTTTGTATTTTTATTAAAATTTTCCATAATCAGAAATGCAAATTTAATATAAAATTAGAGAAGTTTCAGTGTTTTTATTTTAAAATAAACATGTAAATATTTCTGCTAAAAACTTAAATTTGTCCAAAAATGAAATCTATGGAAAACAAAAAGCAATTCTTCTTGGAGAGCTTACAAATTAGAAATCATCAAGTTTGGCAGGTTTTACTAAAAGAGCGGTATAGAAAGCCCTTTTTATGTTGATTTACGTCCTTTTGAGCCTCAGATCCGCATATTTTGAAGCATTTAGCTGCTCAGCATGCTGCATTTAACACCTTCGGAGGTAGATTTACTCTGCAGGGTGCCTTATGCAGCCTTCCGGTGGCTATAGCTATGTCTTTGCAGGCGGAACCTCCTCATCATCAAACGGAAGGAGGCAAGAGCTACGGAACTAAGAAACTGACAGAAGGCATCTACAGGTCAAAACTGCCTGCTCGTAGAGGATGTGATCACCTCTGGAAAGTCTCTGCTGGAGACCATTGCTGAAAGTAGAGCGGGAGGGACTTCTGGTGAAGGACATCGTCGTTATCTTGGACAGGAGCAGGGTGGTAGGCAGCTCTTGGAAGCTCAGGATACCGCGTTCATGCTCTTTTACCATCTCCGAGGTTTCTATCTTGGAAGAAGCCTCAGAAAATCTCCGCCGAAGACGCTCAGAGAAATTGCCGATTTCCTAAAAGGCAGCACCATAGAAGTTTGAACAGCCCAAGAGACTTTCTTACGAAGAGAAACTCACTGCTGCGAGCACTGCCGCTCAAAAACTCCTCTCATCGCTCTTAGAGAAGAAGACCAATCTGATAGCTTCTGCCGATGGATGTCTACGGAGGAGCTTCTCCGCCTGCGGACAGCGTCGGACCTTATATTGCAGCGCTCAAAACTCCTTATGACATCCTCCGCGACTTCCATCAGGACAAAACCGTCCTTCCGCTCATCGATTTAGGCTAAAAAACACAACTTCCTCCTCCTTGAAGACAGGAAATTTGCTGATATAGGCAACGCAGGAGCTTCAGTTCACCGAAGGACTGATAAAATCACTCCAACTGCAGATATGGTGACCTCCCATGTCATCCTCAGGGGGCGCAGTCCAGATTGTTTCCAGAAATATAGGTGTGGTGGTCATCGCCGGAATGTCTTCAGAGCGCGCTTACCGATGCGAACTACCACGAAGAGGCTGTGAAGATAGCCCAAGAGCATCCGAGCGTGATAGGGATGTGTGTCTCAGACCAAAAATACCTGAACAACTCCTGCTCTTTACCCCTGGTGTGAATGCCGATGATGAGGGAGACAGCAAGGGACATAGTATAGATACGCCTGAACATGTTTTTCGCACCTTGCATACCTGATTTTATGATTGTCCGGGCAGAGGAGATTTTACAGAGCCGAGACCCAGAAAAAGTCAGCACTCGCTACATAAAAACAGAGGCTGGGAGGCTTATTTGGAGACTTTATAAGTATTAAGAGCATAAATTCTGAGATTAAGCAACAATAAACCTCTGTAATGGAGGATAAATCTTACATAAAGTTTTGACTCATCATAGCTAATCCACTGTAGTATTTTACTGCGGTGGATTTATTCCCATCTTATAAGTTGTTATATAATAAATATGGATAGCTGTTGCTGATGTATTTTTATTCCATTTTTGAACGATAAAGTTTAAAATAATGAAGACAAACTATTATTAAATTAAATTTTATCTTTAATAAAAGCGATAAAAAGTAAAATAAAGGTTAATATCATTAAATAAATCAACCGAATTTGATAAAAACAGGTTCAGTTGATTTATAGATTGATGAAGTATTTAATAAATATTAAAAAGGTCTTTTTATGATATTGATAGGTCAAAATAAAGCAAATCGTATCTGTTAATAAGATGAATATTTCATTTGTTTAATGCTTTGTTAATGTTAATTTGATTTTCGTTAAAGAAAATTAATGCTTCATCGCTATTAATAAGACAAATGTTTCTGTTATTTAATGCTTTATTTTAGTTATTATTTTGATGTTATTCGGTCTAAAATAAGACCTTTATCGTGATAAATTACACTTCATCGCAGTTGTTTTGACCTCCAGCGCGGTTGTTTAGAGGTCTGTCGTGATTATTTTGACCCTATAGAAAAGAAGTGACATTTCTTACTTATATAATATTTTTCTTGAGTTTATTTTGACTTTGTCGTGATTGTTTAGGGGTTTATCTCCAGTTATTTTGACCTTTTCGAGTAATTTAGACCTATGGAGGTGTCATCAGACCTCCGAAGCGGTTATTTAATGGCTTTTGCGAGTAAGTTAGACCTTTTTCGCGGTTGTTTTGAGGTGTTTTGTCATCTTTTAAAGCTGATTTGTCAGTATTTTGCATCATTGTTGTTGTTGAAATTCACAATCAAAGGTAATAGTAGAACCTCTGTGAGGTCTTTTTGCACTTTTGTAGGTCTTTAAGACAGCTGTTGCTGTGAAAGATATTAATCTGTGCTTTTCTGCTTTCTCGGGCTCGTGTTTTATATTTGAACGCTGCGTCAGCAGAATGGTGACCACCAGAGCATGAGGCGGAGGAATATCCCCACGCCGACTGCCATCCACTGAGTTTCGCCACCGGATCTGAACTGGAGAATATACCGCAATATTCTAATTTCCTGCCGAGCATCCCTATCGTCGCTCCGAAGCCGTTGGTCATCATCATAAACACCCCTGCGCCGAAGAACGCGTGCTCCGACCTGTTCTTGGTCACGAACAGTGAGCCGGACACATTGAAAAAGTCAGCCACCCGTACACTGTCATGGAGGGATGAACATCCAAACGCCGCTCCCGGATCTCCTATGAGCGAGCGCCAAACCTGTGGAACCGACACCACTGCCATAATCATCACCTGCTTTTATCCCAACTTCTTCAGACGAAGGGATGAGCAAAATACATAAAGTCTCTGACACTCCAGAAGGGATGAGGGCGTTTGCGTTGATGCCCCCACGAATCTGCATATTGCGGGATGTCTTTGAAACTGGCGATGAACGGATTAAGCATATCCATTCGTGATTTGTAAAGAAACCCCCAGCAGCATAGAAAAGATGAAGAACACCGCCATCTTTCTGTCCTTGAACAGGCTGAAAGCCTTCTAGTCCCAGTGCACGTAGAGCAAAGTCGCTTCCTCTTCGGACTTGTTTACCGCACAATGCGGCAGCGTGAAAGAGTATAAAGACAGCAAAATCCCTAAAATGGAAGAGACAAAAACTCAGAATAGGTGTTCTGGCTGATGAAGCCCGCTTCATGAGTAAGATTGACGAGAAACCTCCATCTTCAGTCATAAAGTTTACGAAGAGCATCGTAGAGATAAAGCCCACCGTTCAAAGGTTCCATGGGCGGGAAGGTCTTAGACGAGGTCAAAATTATGGTTGATAAGCACCCGAATATGCACCGAATTGGACAGCGCGATGGCTCTGGGCATGTAGAACGTGACACTTATAGAATACAAAGAGAAAACAGTGTGGTAAAGCTCCATGCCCTCTCCGTGAAGCATTCCCTAGTATCCCGCAGCCCCAATGAAGAGTGCCGCAACGAGATGGCATATCCGAAAAGCCTCTGGGCAGGTATCCAGCGGTCTGCGATGATTCCCATAACGGCCGGCATCAGTATAGAAACGAATCCTACCATTGCACGAACGGCCCGATCTTTCGCTGAGCCCAATAGGACCGTAAATAGTTTCCCCTGAGCGGGTAAAGATAAGCGCCCCAAACAGCAAATGTGTAGAAACCCAGAATAATAAGTCTGGTTTTCATATTCATTTATTGAAGTCATTTAGTCGATATTTTCTTGCTTTTTATTTCCTTGCGACTGGCTAAATCAAATCCCTGTTCTTCACGGCATCGTCCCAGTTCGCTCTAGTAGTTCTTGGATGCTCTGGATGGAGCGTGGGCGGGTTCTTCATCAGCATCATCGTGTCTTCTTCATGAAAGTCTAAGTTTTAGGAGAATACCGGCTTCGTTCAGGACTTCTTTTGTGGTGTATACGAGCATCAAACCTCACCGCCATAGCTACAGCATCGGATGTTCTAATCAGGGTGATACGCATCCCTGAAGTCTGTTCACAAAATTGAGTGGAGAAAACATACCATCTACTATCTTATAGAAATGACGGACTCCAATGTATAGCGGGCATTTTCTACAAATTCCAGAATAAATCATGCGTAAGAGGTCTTGGCGGTTTTAAATCTTTTCCAATCATAGAGATAGATCATACCCTCGAAACACCGATGACTACAGAGTTTTACGCCTGTTTCTAAAGGTGTTCCAGCAGGAGAGACATCACCCTGACTGGGTCTGGCTTATAAAGAAATTCCTCCTATGATAGTTTTTTATAATCCATGACTACAAAGGTATTATATTTTTTAAACAGAAATTAAAATAGCATGAATAATCTAGAAAGAAAAACTGCTCTACTAATATAAGCAGTTTTTCGATAGTAAAATGAGGAAAAATAAGATTTCAATTTTTACGGCATAATGAAGCACTTTTCGCGTAATTCTTCCGTATTCATCCAGAATACTATCGGAAACAGTCCCTGTAATTTTAAGGATGTTTTCTACATCTTTTTGAAATTAACAGGTTTTTCCATTGATTTCCAGTGATGATATAGTTGTCCACTACGCCTATTTTGGAGAGTTCTCCGCCATCTACGATGTTTTTAGCGATTACTCGCTGTTTAGTCCATAACTTACTTTTTACCCTAGTCGCTCAGCATCAAACTCTCGCCTATTTTTCCGAAACTGATCAAATCGGCTTTACTTCGCAGGAAGTATTTCCTTTTGGTCTTTTAGAAACCGTAGCTTTATTTTACTTATCATTTCTAATGTAGGTTATCGCTATCTTTATCCCAGGTCTTTTCTTCCGATTGCCAGAGTTCAAATCAGAAGAAGTTTTCAATTTTGATATTATCTACTTTTTAATGATATCTCCTTGTTTTGATTCCTGCATCTTCTGCACCACTGTTTCTAGTAAACTCAGTCACATAGATTCCTTCTTCGAGTTTTTAGGTTGGTTCTGTTCTTTGGTTGTAAGTTTCTCTTGAGGTCGTTAGATCAGGTCCATAAAACCCAATTAAGGAAACCTCTCGTACCAATCCGAATTTTTAATATCTTCTACAACTTTCTTCGCTCAGTTGGAAAGGTACGGCAAATCCATAACCTTCGTAATATCCTGAAGATGAGTATATAGCAGAGTTGATGCCAATTAAATCTCAATGTATTAACTAGATTAACTAGCTGCCACAGTTTCCTCTATTGATGGCAGCATCAGTCTGTATAAAACTCTCAATAGAGTAGCGGCTCTGTTGGCAAAAGGTCTATACTTCTTCCTTTTTGCGAAACATACCAGCAGTTACTGTGAGTTAAGCCTAATGGTTCCCACAGCACACCCATTGGACACTACTAAATCCAAATTTGCAAAATTAAAGTAGAGGCAGCCCTTTGTCTTCTATTTTAACTAACGCGATGTCTGTACTTGGGTCTGTGCCAATTAGCTTCGCGGTATAAAGTTTTCTTGTCTGAGAACGACTCAGTTGTGGCATTTGACGCACACATGATTGTTAGAAATGATGTACGTCATCAGAAGAATGATTACACCAGGCAAACCAGACGGCAGGTCTTTTCCGGGGTTTCTCTTTGCTGGCTTCTATTGTTTTTAAATCCTTTTCCGAAGAGAAAAATTCATATCTTGATCCATTGATCTTCCTGAATAAGCATTGTTTTTGATAGTTTCTTATCGTAACTACCAGGAACAGTGGTTTTGGATGCTTTTACGAAATCATCGCTATTCCGGCTCCATCTATTCCTGCAATTTTCTCCATCATTTCTTGCCGATGAAAAATAAGAAAAATCGGTATTGTCTTGTCTGATCTTAAAATAATTAATCGCTCAAATGTAGTTGCTCCTGAAATTACTCCTACAGACAGCAAAAGGAGCTAATTTTTCAATTGTTTTTCATATTCTTAAATCTTAATCATTTATTGAATGCTAATACAAATTTAATGCAAAAAGAATCTGCAAACGCTGAAAAACATTTATTTTAACGAAGTTTAACAAGAATTATAAAACTTTTAAATGATTAGTGCTGTTTTTAACTAAATTTTTGTTTGGGACATAAATTCTTCCGCTTTTTCTACCATTTCAGAGCTTCCGCAGAAAAACGGCACCGCTGGTGGAGTTCAGTAGGTTCTATTTCCAAGATTCTTCTGTATCCACTGAGGCCTTTCCTCCTGCTTGTTCCGTTAGAAACGCGATGGGATTGCACTCGTGAGAGGAGGCGCAATTTTCCTTTGGGAGCGGCAGAGGTTGGTGGTGTATATATATGCCGCCTTTTATCATATTTCTATGGAACTCAGCTACTAAAGACCCTATGTATCTTGATGTATGAGGTCTGTCTCCTTCTTCTTTTGGCAGTACACCTATAATCTTTCCTCCTTGCTGGAAATTTGGCATAATTTCCTTCATTAATGGAATATATTTTCCCTTTTTCGGATATTTCATATTTGGATGGGATAGGTGGTAGAGTTCCTAGAAGGGTCTAGGTAAAGCCATGCAGTTTCCTGTGCTGTAAACCATGGTAGAAGACCCGTATATAACATATCCTGCAGCTACCTGATTTTCGCCTTTTGTAGGAAATCTTCTATTTTTACAGGGGTTCCTTCTGGGTGGTTCTTCTATAAATAGAGAAAATAGTTCCCACAGAGACATTTACATCTACATTGGAAGAGCCGTCTAATGGGTCTATGAGGACAACATAATTGTTCATCTTGCTGTTTTCTCCGCTCTTTTATTTCTAGCGAAAATTTTCATTTTCCTCCGATGCTATACCACACACTATTTCTCTGTGTGAGAGCGTTCTATAAATATTTCATTGGCAAAAACATCTAATTTCATTTGTTCTTCGCCTTGTATATTTTTCATTTCCTGCTTTTCCGAGTATGTCTGCAATTCCTGCGTTATTTACTTCTCGGTTTACAATTTTTGAAGCTTAATTTTATAGAACTTAAAAAGTCTTGAAAAGTTCTCCGCTGGAGTATTTGAAACTCTCTTGTTTATCAGTCGATAAACTCGCCTAATGATTATAAGTCTGGTCTCGTCATATTTTCTAATAAATTTATAGATTCGCAAAAATCGGAAAATTAAGTTGAAAAATAATCTTTTATATCAATCTTTATTTAATATTTTTGTAAATTATACTTTTGTATCAAAAGGTCAAGTAATAAAATTTGAATGAAAGTTTTTAAATTTGGTGGAGCTTCTGTAAAAGATGGCAGAGGAGTGAGGAATGTGGTAAAAGTTCTTGAAAATCAGGGATTTGAATCTTTGTTTGCTCGTTGTTTCTGCAGAATGAGTACTACCACTGCCGTAGAGTGGTAAAAGAGATTCTTGAAGAAGGAGACTATCACAGTGGATACAAAAATAAAAGAAGAACATATTGGCATAGCTGGGGAATTATTTGATCTCATCCAATTTTAGGAAATTAAAGTTATTTTGATGTAGCAGAATCTTTTTAAAAAGTAAATAAATCGTCAAGTTATAATTTTGTCTATGACCAAGTTGTAACATGCGGAGAGATAATTTCTTCTAAAATATTGAGCAGTTATTTGAAAGAAGCAGGATTTTCAAATGAATGGGCTGGATGCCCGTGATTTTATAAAAACTGGACGCAAACTATCGTGAAGCTTGATTAACTGGGAGATAACAGAGAAAAATGTTTTGAGTTAGAAATGATAAATTCTATAGTACTCAGTGGGTTTTATCGGTTCGGATGATAATAATTTTACGGTTTTCTCTCGGACGGGAAGGTTCCGACTATTCTCAGGCAATGTGCTTACTGCTTGAATGCCAGTGATGTAAATCTATCTGGAAAAGATGCTAGGGGGTAATGACAGGCGACCCGCAAAAGTTTGATAATGTGGAGCTTCTGACTAATATTTCTTACGAGGAAGCGATGAAATGGACATATGGAGCATCGAGTTATCCACCTGAAAACGCTTCCAGCCGCTGCAGCAGAAGAAAATTCTTTTTTGTGAAATCCTTTTATTCATCCTGAAAACAAAGGAACGAAAATTGAATTTGTGATGAAAACCAGAGAAGGGAGAGTTATATTTTGAAGGGAAAACCAAACATTGATGAACATAGTGACACGGGAGTTTTTCGTTTATTGCAGAAGACCATAAAGGTTATATTTTCGGACAGCTGCAAAAATATAGAATTAAAGGTTTCTCTGATGCAGAATTCCGGCGATTTCTTTGGCATTATGTTTTGATAGATAAAGTCTGATAATATTGAAAAACTTAACCAAGAATTAGAACAAAATTTTAACTACAAAAATTCAGAAAAATGTTTCATTGTTTACAGTGAGAAAATGAGATTTAGATAAATTAGAAAACATTTATAAAGACAAAAATGTCTTGCCATGGAACAAATAACAAAAAACCACCTATACAAAATGGTAATAAAATTAATTTTACGCAATGAGTCTTATTTCTAAAAACGATTTAGTATCAGTGCAGGGGGCTGGGAAAATGGGATTATTAAAATATCCGATAGGTTTCAGCGGTAATGAGGTTGGCAAAAATTAATAAAGTAAATGACCTCTATGACAAGATAAAGGATTTGGAGGCAGGAGTTTTTGATAAACTTTCGAGGAGTTGAATGTCAAATATTTAGCTTTCAGAAGATTTGGCTAAAAATTCCAAAAACAGGTCCTTTTATTTTGGTTTCTCAATCATCCTCTGGCGCATTGGACGGGGTCATTATGTATAAATACTTACGGAAATTCGGCGGATTTTTAAGGTAATGGGGAATTTCCTTTTGACAAAGATAGCTGATGGAGCCTTAGTAATCTCTGTCAGATCCGTTTGAAAAGAGAAAAGAGGCTTACAGCAGTATGTCTGGAATGCGAAGCTCTGAATACCTTTCGGATGGAGGTTGTTTGGGGATTTTCCCTGCATGGAGAAGTTCTCGAAATAAAAATAATGAATACAACGAGATATTAGACAAAGAATGGCAAGAACCTGCATTGAAATTGATAAAAAGCACAAGTTCCTGTCGTTCCGATGTGATTTTCAGTGAAAAACAGCAAGTTGTTTATAATGATTCTAAAATTCACCCAGATTTGCAGACATACTTTTGCTTCCTTCTGAAATGGTGACATAAAAGAGAAAACCAATCAAAATAGAATAGGAAGACCTGTAACACCGAACTCTAAATGAATACGAGACTCCAAAAGGAATTAGGAGAGTTTCTGAGAAAGAAAGTCTATCATGATGAAGTCCTATTTTGAAGATAGAAAATCTGTTGCAGAATTCCTGAAAAGTAAAGAGCTATGAATATTTTCACCAAAGGGAAGAAGTTGTGATTCAGAATATTATAGATGAAACACCTTTTGGCGAAATTTCTATAGATATGAGAAAATCTTAGAAAAACAGAAGGAAAAATGCCTCTTTTCTAATGGTGATTACGAGGTTTATTTCACAAAATTTGATGAAATCCCAGCCATGATGCGAAATTAGGGCGTCAGAGAGAGCTGACTTTCAGGGCGGTAGGAGAAGGACAAATCTCCCTTTGATTTAGATGAATATGATAAACACTATCATCATTTAATTCTTTGGGATAATGTAGCTCAAAAATAGCAGGAGCCTCACCGTATGGCACTTGGTCTAGAAGTGATGAAAAACTACGAACAAAGGGCTTTTATACAAATTCTCTTTTTGATTTTGACCAAGAATTACAGCCTTTCTTTCAAAAAGTGATAGAAATGAGCGGGCTTACATCTCCATAGAATATCAGCAGAAACCTTTGCCGCTTTTCCTTTGTGGAGGGATTGTCTCATGTTTGTTTAAGAACTGAGCATAAATTCCTCATGGGCGGGGTAAGTTTCAGTAATAGATTTTTCGGATTTTTCTAAGTCTTTGATGATAGAATTTATGCGTTCTCATTATTTTGACCCTGTGGTGCACAGTATGTTCACCCTAAAAATGACTATAAAGTATATCTTAGCGAGAGAGATAAAAGCCTTTTCTTTGAAGGTTTAGATGATGATTTGAATAAATTTGATAAACTTATAGATGATTTTTGAGCCTGAGATGAGGCTGCCGGTTTTGATAAAAAATATGTTAAGCAAAATGCAAAAGGTTGTGTGCTCAATGTTGATCCTAATTTTAATGATGCAATAGATGGCTTATGTATATCAGAATCAGTGATTTACTAGAAGGGACAATAAAGCCTGTTTTGGAAGAAAATGAGCGAGCAGTTGAAAAATTGCGATAATGAAAGATAATAAGTAATATAGTTGCATGTTAAGATAAAACTTCATATATTCTGCCACGAATTAAACAAAAAGGTTTCTTAGCTCAGTTGGTCAGAGCAACGGACTGAAAATCCGTGTGTCCCTGGTTCGATTCCTGGAGAAACCACTTTCCCTCAAAAATAGCATTTTTGAGGATTTTTTATTTTGAAAATGCTTTTAGAAATTTCATGAAAAATAGTTTATTTTTGTCCAAAAATAAAATTTTGTTTCAGAAAATAATCATATTTCCTTTTGTGATGCTGGTCTCGCTTTTATCAGCTCGCCATTTCGCCGTGGCTGGGGAGCAACTGCCGTTATCAGCCCACATGTTCTCAGTATATGCTGGAAGCCCTGAAAACACGGTCTTCTGAAAGGATTATTTAGGAACAAAGAGAATTTTGAGCTGTCATCCATGGGGAGGCAGCGGCTATGACCCAGTTCCACCTAGAAAGTAAATTTAAAATGAAAGATAAAATAAGATTTTTATTCTGTTTGCATTATTGCCGTTTCAGTTGTTCTTTTCACAAGAATATAAAAATGGTTTTTCCAACGGAAGTATAGTAACTAAAATGGGAAGCACTCCTGTGAAAATATTTGTAAGCCCTGATATGAAGCAGGTTTATGATGCTCCTCGGTTCTAGAGAATGCAGATGTTTTGGTTATTCTTAATAAATACAATACAGAGTTGTCCAGTCAGAGAGAATATGAGTATTTGGCTCCATATTATGAGGAGTTTTAAAAGAAAGGCTATTTTATTCTTAATGAGAAACTTTTATGCCTGTGGTGAGGAAGTAATGTCCGCAGAATCCTTAAAAGTTACAAATATATTTTAAAATCTGGTCAGCTGACAAAGCTGGATTCACAGCTGAGTAAAATGGTATGGCTAAATACCAAGTTCAGCATTTGGAATCCTAATGAAGGCATAGATATTTTTTTGGTTTTAAACTGAGATATTACGGGCTGATGTTTGTTTTGCTTTTTGGATTTGGGATTTTTGATAATGAGACAAATTTTTCAAAATTGACAATGTAGATGATAAATTCATAGATCCGCTCTTACATGGACATTGTTGAAACTATTTTTGGGGCAAGAATAGGCATGTGGTTTTTCTATGAGCCGAGTTTGTTTGTAAAATGATTTTTGGAGTGTTTTCCTGCCCATCAGGACAAAACCCTACGCTGGAGTTTACAGTTTTTCTGAGCTAGGAGCCACGGTGCTACTATCGCATTGATTTTGACTACATTATATTATAGTTATAGAATTATTAAGAAAAACTTTTTGGGTTTATGATAGATTAGAATTGTCATCGCCTTAGGAGGGGCTTTTGTAGCGAGTGGGGAATTTTTCAATTCTGAAATTATCGGAAAACCAGCGAGCGAAACTTCGCCATTTGCGATACTTTTTCCCACAGCAGAGTATGGAATATGGTGCCATAGTTCCGAGATATCCTACTCAGCTTTTTGAGGCTTTTTTGGGTATGTTTGTTTATTTATTTTATTGGCTGTTTTGTATAAATTTACTCGTAAAAATATCAGCAGGGATGGCTTTTTGGGATGTTTTTCGTAGATACTTTGGAGTATTCGTTTCTTTGTGGAATTCCTGAAAGAGCCACAGGGAGATGAGGTTATCACATTTGCAGGGCTCAATACAGGGGCAGGTTCTGAGCATTCCATTTATGCTGGCAGGTGTGAGCGATTATGATTTATTCCAAGAAAAATAAAATAGAACCAGCCTAATAGGTTGATTTACAAAGGTTTTGCTTTGTAATCAATTTTTGAAAAAGAAGAAAAATGATTTTAAACTCAAAAATTTACGGACAGGAAATTCAGGAAACTCCTCTGTTGGTTTTTTCATGGATTGTTCGGAATATCAGATAATTGGGGGACTTTCGGAAGGGAGTTTGGTCAGTGGATGCCTGCCATTTGGTGGATTTGCGTAATCACGGAAAAAGTTTTTCACTCAGATGAAATGTCCCATCAGATAATGGCGGAGGATATTTTTAAACTATATCAATCATTATCAATTAGATAGGGTTAATCTTTTAGGGCATTCTCTTGGGGGTAAGGCAGTGATGCAGTTTGCAATTTCTTATCCAGAGAGGGTAAATAAACTTGTCATGTGAGACATAGCGCCAAGGGCTTACAGACCGCATCATCAGACAGCTTTTGAAGCCTTGCTAAGTGTGGATTTTTCTGCTGTTTCAGCTCGTAAAGATGTGGAACTTCAGCTGAAAAATACATATATGGACAGAGCCATGCTTTTATTCCTTCTCAAAAATCTTTATTGGGAGCAGGAAAACAAATTGAGCTGGAGATTTAACCTAAAAACTCTTTCCGAAAAAAATATGCTGATTTGGTGGGAAATATAGAGGGCAAAAGGTGTTTTCGGAGGAAAACTTTATTCCTCGCTGGCGAAAAATCTAATTACATCCTTCCAGAAGATGAAATCCTAATTCGTGAGAAATTTCCTGACAGCCAGATTGTTAAAATTAAAAAAACGCAGGGCATTGGCTTCAAGTAGATAATTCGTAAGATTTTAACAATTCTGTTAAAGATTTTTAATAAAAGGCTAATCATAACTAGATCAATTTTTGTGTGAATAAAATTTTTATATTTACACAATCAAAAATTTTAAAATTATGTCAAGCATTAAAACTATAAATCCCGCCACAGGCGAGGTATTAAAAAGAATATCCAGAAATGACATCTGGTGAGGTTTCAGAAATTATCGCACAGGCTGATGCAACCTTTAAAGAATGGCGTAAAAAGTCTTTTTCAGAAAGAGCAAAAGTACTCTATAACGCTGCAAGAATCAGTGCGTGAGCGCAAAAGAAGAGTTGGGTAAATTATGCTCTATCGAGATGGGAAAAACTTCACAGAGAAGGTGTTGCAGAGGTGGAACTTTGTGCTGGGATTTTGAATATTATGCAGAAAATGGAGAAAAACTATTGGCGGATAAGCCTTTGGAAACACCACACGGAAAGGCATTCTTGTCTTATGAGCCGATAGGGTGTGATTCTGAGCGTTCAGCCTTGGAATTTCCTTTCTATCAGACTACTCGTTCTGCTGCGCCTAACCTTATCGTAGGAAATACCATAGTGCTGAAACATCGCATCTAATGTGCCGCAGGCAGAGAAATGATGGAAAAATTCTTTTAGAAGCAGGCGCGCCTAAGGGTGCTTATACTAATATTTTTGTTCCTGGTTCTAAAGTGTCAGGGAACTATTGGATGACCCAAGAGTAAAAGGAGCGTCCCTTACAGGAAGCGAACCAGCAGGAGCGAGTTTCGCATCTGCAGCAGGAAAAAAATGTGAAAAATCAATCTTGGAACTTGGTGGAAGTGATGCTTAATCGTAATGCCAGATGCTGATTTAGATAAAGCTGTAGAAACTGCTGTGAATGGCAGACTATGGAATGCAGGGCAGGTGTGCGTTTCTCCAAAGAGAGTTATCGTTCCAGAAAGCCTTTATCCAGCGTTCCCATGAAAAAGCTACACAGCTGTTTGGAAATGCTAAAGTGGGAGATCCTCTTGACCCAGAAACTCAGTTGGCTCCTTTAAAGCAGTGTAAAAGCGAGAGAAGATGTTTTATCTCAAGTAGAAAAAGCTGCAGCACAGGGAGCAAGACTAGTGGCAGGAGGTAAAAATAGAAGGTCTAGGAGCATTTATGCAGCCTACTATTTTGACAGATATCAAAAAGGAATGGACGCTTATTCAGATGAAATATTTGGGCCAGTACTGATGATTTATTCTGTGAAAAATATGGACGAAGCCGTAGATTTGGCTAATGATACTAAATATGGTCTTGGTGGAACGGTTTTCGGAACGGATGTAGGAAGCAGTGAAAATCGCACGAAGAATAGACACGGGAATGGTCTATATCAACCATGTGACAGGGATTTCTCCAGAACTTCCATTCGGAGGAACTAAAAACTCTGGATATGGTAGAGAGCAGTCCATAGAGGGAATATATGAGTTCGTTAATTCTAAACTAATCAGGGTAACTACTCCTGATGCAGATTATTAATATTATGCAAAATTTAAAAGGAAAAACAGCCCTCGTAACAGGTGGAGGGCGAGGATTAGGTAAAGCCGTAGCTTTGGCTCTAGCGGCAGAAGGTGTAAATGTAGCCATTACGGGTAGAAATGAAAACAATCTAAAAATCCGTAGTTGCTGAGATAGAGACAAAGGTGTGAAATCATCTTATTCAGTTTTTGATGTAACTGATAAAAAGCAAGTTTTTGCTTCGTTAGAAAAAATTACAAAATGATTTCGGAAAGTTTGATATTCTTATCAATAATGCTGAATAGCGGCTTTCGGAGGATTTTAGAAATGGATGATGAGCAGTGGGAAGACACTGTAAAGACCAATCTTTTTGGGCCTTACTATGTGGTGAAAGCTGTGGTGCCAGGGATGGTGGAGAAAAATCAGTGACGATGTGGTGAATATTTCTTCAACGGCAGGTCTGAAAGGAAATGCGCTTACTTCGGCATATTCTGCATCTAAATTTGGATTGATAGGAATGTCAGAATCTATGATGTTTGAACTTCGTAAGCAGAACATTCGTGTGACAACTCTTACGCCAAGTACGATTTCAACGAGATATGGCTAAAACAGACCTAAAAATCACTGGATGGAAACCCTGAAAAGGTGTTTCAGCCAGAGGATTTCGCAGAGCTGGTAGTAGATTTATTAAAAACTAAACAAGAGAGCAATGCTGGCTTCGGCGGCGCTTTGGTCTACAAATCCATAAAAATTACTTTTTAACTCATATAAAAGAGACTTTGGCTTATCTTTGCCAAAGTCTTTTTATTTAAATAACTGTGTGAAAATATTGGTGCTTGATAATTATGATAGTTTCACTTACAATTTGGTTCAGATGGTGGAACAAGCTGCTAGGAGCAGGGTAGATGTTCTTCGGAACGACGAGATTGCTCTGGAAGACATAGAGCAGTATGACAAAATCATCCTTTTCCTGGTCCGGGGCTGCTAGCGCGATGCAGGAATCCTCATGGAAGCTGTTCGGGAGTATGCCGGCAGGAAATCTATCTTAGGGCGTTTGTCTCGGGCATCAGGCGATAGCTGAAGTTTTCGGGGAGCCTTGTTCATCTGCCCGAGGTTTTCCATAGGGGTGAGCCTCAGAAGCTGAAATCATCAGCTCGGAAGCTCTTCTTTTCAGGGGCTTCCTCCAAAAATCTCCGTGGGGCGCTATCATTCTTGGTCGGTAGATGCAGATAACTTCCCCGAAGCACTGGAAATCACCGCTGTAGATGAGCAAGGCAGGATTATGGCTCTTCAGCACAGGGAATACGATGTTCACGGCGTGCGGTTTCATCCGGAGAGCTGCTTACTCCTCTTGGGAAGAGCATTTTAGCTAACTTTAAGCTTAAAACCATGATTTTAGTAACTGGAGCTACTGGAATACTGGGTCGGGTGCTTATTTTAGAGCTTCTGAAGCGCGGAAAAGCCCGTTCGTGCCAGCTAAAAAGACCCAGCAGTAACTTAACCGAAGTGCGGCATTCCCTTTAAATTTTACTCATCCAACCGCTGATGAACTCCTCAGCAGGGTAGAGTGGGTGGATTTAGACCTTTTGATGAAGATTCTCCGCTCGGCACTGCGCGGAATTACCGAAATATACCATTGTGCCGCTAAAGTAAGTCATCCCAGAGATAAGGAGGAAATGCTCCGCACCAATGTGCAGGGAACTCGTAATTTACTCCTCGCTGCTGATGAAATGGGCATCCAGCGGTTTCTTTTTGTGAGTTCTATCGCTGCTTTGGACACCCAGAACGCTTCTGGGAGAGGTAGATGAGAGTTCGGAATATGATTCATCGGTCAGCTATTCAGGTTACGCCCTCCAAATACCTTTCGGAGATGGAAGTTTGGCGGGCGGCGGCGGAGGAATAGGGTGTCATCATCATCAACCCAGGTATCATCATCGGTAGTGGAAATTGGAACGCCAGCAGCGGCACTCTGTTTTCCCAATTAGGAGATAACGCCTTCACTTTCAGCGGTGGACGGCCTACATAGATGTGCGCGACACTGCAAAAATCGCCGTAGAACTTATGGAAAAGAGCTTCTTTGGTGAGCGCTTCATCCTCGTAGCTGAAAAACAGGAGGTTCAAAGACCTTGCCGACAGGATAAGAAAGACTTTGGGCAGGTCGGAAACACATTGTTAGTCCCCGCTGTCGCTCTTAAAAATAGGCTACATTCTTAATCTTTTGCTGGGCTGGCTGGTTCCGAGCCCTCAAAATCGTTAATAAAGCCAACATCAGCGCTGCTACGGACTTCGTTCCCCTTTCTAATAAGAAGGTAAAAGAGCTTCTTGGCTGGATTTTATCCCTATTAACGAGAGCATAGACTTTCATTTGAGCAATTATCTTGCGGATAAGACCCAAAACGAATTAAATAAACCATAAAATAACTAAAAATAGACCCTAAAATATGAAAAGAACAGCTGCGGAGGTGTGTCCTTCTAATATCGCCCTTATAAAATACTGGGGCAAATATGAAAAACCAGATACCTGCCAACCCAAGCATAAGCTACACCCCTAAAACCAATGCAGAACTATCACTGAAATGGAGTTCGCGGAAGGTGAAAAATTCTCCGTAAGACTATTTCTGAGCGGAAAAGAAGAGACTAAATTCGCCGAGAAGACTGCAAAATACCTTGCCGGAATAGAAAAATACCTGCCGTGGGTGCTTCTGGGGAGCCTCATTAAAAAACCGAGAACACTTTTCTCATAGTTCGGGCATTGCCAGTTCTGCTTCGGGGTTTGGAGTCTGAGCGAAGTGCCCTCATGGCACTCAGACAAGGAAATCAGCGGTGAAAAAGCCCCGAGGAAACTCTCCAAAAGGCGTCCTTACTGGCTCGGCTGGGGAGCGGCAGTGCATGCAGGAGCCTCTACAATGGTCTGGGTGGTCTGGAGCGTCTCCAGTGGTCTCCGGCAGTGCTGATGAATACGCCGTCCGCATCCGGAGAGCGAAAATTCATCCTATTTTCAGGGATTTTAATGACTGGGTGATGCCTCATCCATGAAGGGCAGAAGTCCGTTTCTTCTACGGTGGGGCACGGACTGATGAATGGCAAACCCTTACGCCCGCTGATGCTTTCGCGGAAGCTGCAAAAACTTCTTCACACTTCAAGAAATCCTAAAAATGGCGATATGGATGGTTATATAAAGCTTGTGGAGCACGAAGCCCTTACTCTGCACGCCATGATGATGGTAAGCGACCCCGCCTTTATCCCTGCATGCAGACCGGCACATTAGAAATTATACACAAAGTATGGGATTTCCGCAGGAGACCGGTCTTCCGCTCTTCTTACCCTTGATGCAGGGGCAAATGTCCATCTTCTGTTCCCTAATGATGGTCAGCAGGAGAGGATAAAAAGTCTTTATAGAAGCCGAACTTCTTGCTTTATACGCAGAGCGGAGGTGTGGTAAAGGACTTTATGAAGTTTTAAAAGAGCGATAAAGCACTTTAAATGAAAGCCAAAAGCTGTTTTTAAGAACGATTATGGACTAAAATACTGATAAACTCGGCTTAAAAAGATGACAAAATACCTCTAAATAACCGCTCCGGAGGTCAAAATAAGACCGATGGAGGTTAAAACAACTGCTCTGTCGGGCTAATTTATCAAGAAAAAGGTCAAAATAACCGCACCGGAGGGTCAAAAACAACTCGATACAAAAGGTCTAATTTATTCCGACAAAGGTCAAAACAAGACCGCTGGAGGTCTAAAATAACCGCGACAAAGGTCTGATTTACTCTGACAAAGGTCAAAACAAGACCGCTGGAGGTCTAAATAACTGCCCGGAGGTCAAAAATACCTGCAGGTGCAAAAAGCATCAGCGGGGGTTTCATTACAAGTATTTAAGCATTATTGTTCTGCTTCTGATGGGTTTCTAGGAACTTCTGGTTTCTTTTCAAGGGCATCCGGCTTCTTCTCAGTAGCGTTTCCTTTGTCTTTCTTAGCTTTGTGTGTGAAAAACTGCTTTAGCTCTCTGTTTTGCCTCAAAAACCGGGTGCCAAGTCCCTGCCATGTAGTTGGTATAGGAATAATCGGTGAGGGCATCCTGATAGTTGTCATAATCGTAAAGGATTTTTGCGTTTTTAAGACCTTGAATCAGGCTTTCTAAGCGGTCTATGCAGTATCCGATGTTTTTCTGCCCTCAAAATCTTGCTCAAACTCCAAACCAGTCTACTTGAGGGACTGCAGATTAGGTTCGTTCTGCAAAAATCATGAACGCGGTTCTACAAACAGCTTGTTCTGCTCGTTTATACGGCTGTATTTCTTCCTTTCTCAGCGCTGAGGTTCACCATGATGTCTTTGATGTTCTCTTCAATGTCGTTTAAGAGTAAATTTACCTTTGAACTTTGTCTCTTTGAAGTGAGCGTTCTTTAAATTGTTAATAGCCATGACTTTTGTATTTTTAATTATGAGCTAAGGCAGTAAATATTTTTAATATACAGCATTTTTATGTAAATTACTACTTTAATGATGAAAAAGAGCTTTATCTCTGATAAAAACACAAAAAGCATTTAATAAGAGAAAAATATTGTTTAAATTTGCTTATTAATCCATTAAATAAAAATAACAAAAACCATGAAAAATAGGGATTTTAGGAGGTGACAGCTCGGCAGGATGTTTATCCAAGAAGCATTGAAGTAGTGATGATAGAGCTCATGTCTTAGACCCAGACCAAAACTGCCCTTGTTCGCAGATTTCTGCTTCACACAGGCGATTATAACAGCTATGAAGAGGTTTTAAACTTTGGATTAGACAAAGATATCATAACCATAGAGATAGAAAATGTAAATGTAGAGGCTCTGGAGGCTTTGGAACAGCGTGGAGTGAGCGTAATACTCCAGCCCGAGCATTATAAAGATAATCCAGCAGAAAATTTTACAGAAAGAATTTATATGGCATTCCCAGTCCAGAATTCACCGCAGTATGGGAAATGAAGGGACAGTGCTGTTTTGAGCTACCTTTTGTGCAAAACTAAACAAAGGAGGCTATGATGGAAAGGGCGTGCAGGTCATCAAAGACCAAGAAGACTGCGCTAAGCTGTGGCAAGAGCCTCTGTAATAGAAAAATTGGTAGATATAGAGAAAGAACTCCATAATAGTAGCCAAAAACAGCAGTGGAGAGGTAAAAACCTTTCCTGTAACTGGAAATGGTGGCAGATGAGAGCTCAATCTCTTAGATTTTAACATCTGCCCCGCTGAAATGAGAGGAACAAACCGAAAAACAAATCCAAGAAATCTGCTCTAAATTCCTCCAAAGCATAGATGGAGCAGGGGCTGTTCGCCATTGAACTATTTTTTTGGATAGAAAAGGAAAGGTCTGGGTGACGAAACAGCGCCTCGTCTGCATAATTCAGGGCATCAGAGCCAAGAAGGAAACGCTAATTCTCAGTTTGAACAGCTTTATAGGGTTATAAAAGACCTTCCGCTGGCAGATACAGAGGCTCGGCGGTTCTCTGGAATGCTCAATCTGGTGGGAGAGGAGGACATACCGGTAAAGTGGAGTATCAGGGCCAGAAGAAGTCCTCCGCCTGTCTGATGTATATGTCCATCTCTATGGAAAAGCCCAAACAAAGCCTGGCAGAAAGATGGACACATCAATATTCTCGCTGATACCCGCGAAGAACTCTTCAAAGGTTAAGCGAAGTAAAAGGGAATGGTAAAAGTAGGTCTCGGTAGGGTATTTTACAGCTTCTTTTTGCTCGGAACATGCCTGGTTTGTAATTCGTGATGAATATCCCAGTGATTATCAGCGCTGTTGCTATAATGAACTTGTTGTCCACCTTTTCATCCGCCACCAGCCATCCTAAGAAGATAGCGATAATGGTATTGATGTAGGAGAGAAGAGAAACCTTCACCGCGGACACCTTTCGTAAGGGCGTCAAATATAAGATAAATAAGCAATAATGGAGGCAAATATAGTGAGAAAGAGCAGGGCAATAATGCTTGACAGGCTCCAAGAACTCGGATGAATTCTTCCCCAAGGAAAACGGCAGTTCCTATTTGGATAATTCCAGTAAAAGTAAACTGATAGAAGAGATTCAGCAGCATATTATCATTTGTATAGCCCGTCTTTTTGATATAAGAGCCCCTGCTGCATTCGCAGAAATACTCCAAGAAGAGATAAAGAATACCTCTGGTATAATCAGGATTGGCAAAATCTGCAATTCCATCCCAAAAATGAATATTATTCCTGTAAATCCAAGGAGTATTCCTCAGCATAGATTTTAAAGTAAATTTCGCATATTCAGGGTAACACTTCCTATGAAAACCAAAAATAGGTGAACATGCGCTGATAAGCGAAGCTGTTGCTGGACACGAACTTCTCAGCGATGGTAACAAGTCCGTTGGTCAATATAAGAATGTAGGTGGATAAAATAAGCTGACTTTTGAGCTTCTCCCAGCCAATCCAGCGTATCCCTGCCTTGGAATATTAATAAGATAAATAAAATAAAAGCTGATAAAACATGCCTGATTCCCTGCAACATACAGCGGTGGAATGGTCTCAACAGCAAATCTAATTCCCAAGAATGAAGTTCCCCAGATAACGGCAATGGCTATTATAGATAAGGTGAGATAGATGTTCTTCATTTTTAGAAATATGGATTTAGTTTTTATTTTTATTGTGTAAAAATAATTTAATTTTATAAAAACGAAAAATTATAAATTTATCATTTCTAAATTAAAACAATAAACTCATGATAGAATAATTATGGAAGCCAGAGGATTTACCCATTATGAAACAAGCAGTAGCATTTTTAGAATCTTTGGAAATCCCTTTATGAACTTTGCGATAATTTCCTGCACATAGGACACTGCAGAGAATGCTGGATTATGCGGAAACCGCTAAAAGAAGAGGGAGTTCAGTGATTATAGCAGGAGCAGAGGAGCAGCGCATTTACTTGATGGGATGGGCATGAGCTGCACTACTTTTTACCGGTGATAGGAGTTCCTGTCTTGAGCAGTAATCTCTATCGATGGGGTGGGATAGCGTTCTATTCATCTCAGATGCCTTCGGGATTCCTGTGGCATCGGTTGTATTGAATGGCGCTACAAACGCAGCTATCTTAGCGGCAAAGATTTTAGCTGTTTCAGATGAAGCTCATCTCACCAGAAATTGATAAATATCAAAAATCACTGACCCAAAAAGGTTGGGTACCGCACAAGAAGTGCAGAAACATTATCCTAATCATTACGATAAGTAATCTTTTACTCTTTGTAGCTGGTAGATATGGGTGCTGCAGGGAATAGTTTTCGTCCATCTGGATGATGTTCCCTGCCGTGAAGCTTCAAACTCCTGTCATGAAAGCTGAGGGCCCAAATCCCGAGAAATTCATGTAATAAGAACGCCCTGCGGGGTTTGGACTGATGTTCAGGGTTGTTCCTAAGAAGCCTCCTTTGTTTATCTGCGTGTCTTTGTCCAAGTTATAGAGCAGGTGAAAGGCTTTCAGTGGAGTTTCTCCGTTTAGTTTAAATTCTTCCGTAGTGCCTTTTTGTTGTGTGCTTCCGAAGAACAGATTTTGTTTTTCGGAGAAACTCCTATTATCAGCCTTAATTTTCTCTGCTATGGAGGTAAGTGTCTATTATCAGCCTTTCATTAGTATCGCCTTCTTCGGAGGAACTGCTGATCTGCAGGCATTTGACAGAGTTTTGTGCCTTAGTCATGATGGAATAGAAGAGTATATACCAGTCTGCCTTTCCATTGCTTCCTATTTTGCCGATGATTTTCGCTGCCGAGAGGTCGTTTTTCATTTCAAATAAATAAAACCTTTTTCTTTGTAAATGGAATCCGTTTTGGTGATGAACTCTACATTGACCTTTTGGAGAATAAAAAATTGACAAAAAGAGTTGATATAACAAATTGCCCTTTGTTTTCATGTTAAAACTCGTTTTGTTAGATAGATATTTACCTCGCGTCTCCAGTACAGATTCCGAATTTTTCTTTCACAGAATTGATGATTTCGCGAGAAATCTCGTACATTTCCTGCCCTGTGGCGTTTCCTGTGGCGTTGATGATGACCAATGCCCTGCTGACGTGCTGGGCTTTCATTCCCCGCGCATTTCCCTTCCAGCCGGTATTCTCATTAGCCGAGCGGAGATTTTATGCCGTCTGGGGCATATCCGTGATTTCGGTAAGATTTCTTTAAAGTTTCGTATGCGTGAAGCTCGAAATTATGGGCTTTTTAAAGAAACTTCCGGCATTTCTTATTACTTTTGGGTCGGGCAGTTTGCTTTTGGCGGATGTTATCTCGCTTTTCGTCATTAGCATCTGTATCGTAGGTCTCTGAGATTCCTAAATTTTTCAGCTGCTTTTGTATCGCGCCATACTCTGTTTTTAAGTTATGGAGCTTTCTGCTGAGGCGGAATGTAACTCCAAAATCACAAATTTTTCCTTTTCCTCACAGCTTGAAGAATGCGTGTAGCTGAACGCATTCTTCTTATCAAAGGTTTTTACCTCAAAAGTTTCCAAGTTCAATGCTCTGTAGGACTCAAATTGTCTTTTAACTCTCCACGCTATAAGCCTGATGTTTTGATAGGGAGCCCACTACTGCCAGGGATAAGCGATAGGTTTTCCAGACCGCCATAAATCCTTTTGTAAGGCAATACTGAACTGAACTTATGCCAGTTTTCTCCTGCTTTTGCAGTAACGAGGACTTCATTTTCATTTAAAATTTCTTCGCGGATGCCTTTGGTGTTTATCTTACGACCAATCCATCAAAGTTTTGGTAGAAACAAGTTGCTCCCGCCTCGAGGAATAAGACCGGGTGCTCCGAAAAGGCTTTCTATTTTTCTGCCGTTCGTAAGTTCCTGCTCGGTATTGACTTTCGCAAAATACTTTTGCTCCGCTTCTAACACCAAGTGTGGTAAGGGCTTAAAGGGATTGGTTGGTTTTGAGTATCATTTCTAAATAATATGGTGCTAAAATTAATGAAAAACTCTGATGAGAATAATGGCGGATTTTCTTTTAGTTTTTGGCAAAAATAATAATCAATTTTAAAATGATGAGTTTTTATTTTTGCGACAACTTCTAAATTCACTTTCTTGTAACTTAAAAATCACTGATTTTAGCTTTATAAAATGTTTCTAAAAATATTAAATTTATTTTCATCCAAAAATAGGCTTAAAACACTTGCATTTTTCTAGTAAAACGATACTTTTTGGACAAAAATCAATCAAATAAATTATAAACCTATGAAAAATCTGTTTTTACTCTCCTCATGGGAATCCTCTGCCCTTGCTGGAAAAGTGAGAGCCATAGCTTTTGGCTCGGCTCATAGAAAAAGACCTTCAGTACAGACGATATACCCAGATGGCGGGCTGACCAGTTCTGGGGAAGAGAGGCAGGAACCCTAGATGAGCCCAAAGCTCTGTATGGTTCGCAGGACAAAATGAAAGAAGGGATAAAAACCCGCCGGGGACAACGGCACTTATCTTCCAGTTTTTGATATGTACCGCCACCAGATTTCCGCTCAGTCCGGGTGAAAATCGGGTGAGAAAAACCCTAAAATCTGGAAAGATATTTTGGTTTCTGATGTGGTAATGCTCATTTCTCTCTGCCCATCATCAGCGTGAGGCGAGGTAGAACAGAGCAGCTGACTTCCTAGATTGCAGGAAAGTAGTCGCATCAATCGTTTCTAAAAAGGCATCGAGCAGGAAAAACACACTTTTCGAGAGAGATATCCAAGATTTATCAAAGCTAAATACCTAATTCCGCTAGAAAATTAAAAGGAAAGGCATCGTTTTCATTACGGATGATCTCTGACAAAAAGCTGGATAGAAGTAGAACCAATCGATGAAAAGAGGGTCTCTATGGAGTGGAAGGACTGAATGAAAACATAAAAGAAGATATTCTGTCTTTTGGGTAAAAAGAAAAAACTAAAACTGTTGAAAGGAAATCGCAGATTACTGTAAACTTATAGACAGAAACTTACAAATATCCTTCTGCAAATATCATCGGAAAAGATAGGAAGGAACAGACCCAAAACTTAAAAATGAATATGTCTTGCTTAGGTGGACATCAGACCATGATGGTATCCGCCACCCGTGAAAAATGATCACCATCTACAACGGTGCTGATGACAATGCCAGCACCTGCGTGGCTCTGCTAGCGATGGAAGAGCATACAGCAGTCAGCCTGCGAAACGAAGCATCTTGCTGTAATTCATGGCGCTGAGAAGAGGTCTTTAGGGTCATGATGGCATTCTGCCCATCCTGTAGTTCCGAGAGAAAACATCGTAGCTGTGCTGAACGGCGATAATGATTGGAAGAAATGATATCAACGAAGCCGCTCTTCTCGGCGGTCAGTCTCCACAAGAATTGATGACTCTGGTAAGAATGGCAGAAGAAGCCAACCAAGAAAGTACCAATTTAAGTTTTTGAAAAGACTGGGATTTACCAGAGCATCCAGAGTTTTTCTATTTCCAAGCGACCACCTGCCTTGTGCAAGACTTGCGTATTCCAGCGGTATTTTCTCAGCAAAGTGCTGCACCACCAGTACCACTACAGCCGCAGGACGAATCAGAAAACATAGATTTCAAGAAACTTTTACAAAATGATCGGAATGGATGTGACAGAACTTCTTGGAAAGCAGCCAATGAGCCACAAAAGACCAAGACTTCTGCCCAAATGTAAAATTTGAAAGATAAAACTTAGAAACTCGCCTCTTTTCACTCACAAAAAGAGGCGGGGTTTTTATTAGTTTAAAATTGGAAAAATTAGTGCCTATGTTCTTTTTGGTGGATTAGGATAGTGTCCTTTATCTGCTTCCTCCACTTTGTGTGCTATGTTCATGGCAACTATCAGGTCATTCAGCATGGAATTTGCCGCCATTGGTGAATTTCGGAAGAAGAACCAAATTAGAACGGTTATTAGCCCTGTGGAATGAAGCGTGTCATAATGCTGGGTAACGACTATCAGCGCTGATGCTTCCTGTGCATTGATATTCACACTATTAAGCATTTTCACGGATTCTTCCAGACCTTTGGCGATTTCCTTCTTTGATCTGCTATCCCCTGCCCTTGTAGCTTTTTAGGATCTCGGCTTCCGCTTTCGCTACGGCTACGATACGGATCTTTCTGCTTCAGACTCACTACTCAGCAGCAGTTTTTCTCCGCTGCGTTGATTCGGTTCATCGCTTGTTTTACCTGCTCATCTGGGTCTATATCCGATCACCAAAGCCTTTACTAATATCACATCCATAGCTCTGCATTGCCTCCTGAATTTCAGCTTTACAGCGATAGCGATATCATCTTTTTCACGAAAAACATCATCTAGTTTCAGTTTTGGAACTTCGGCTCACCACATCAAAAACATAGGAAGTTATCTGATTATGAGGGTCTTCTAGTTTATAGTAAGCATCACTTACCTGATTTCTAATTACCTGATACTGAACCGAAACCTCATTTTAATAAACACATTATCAAGGGTTTTTGTATCTATGAGTACATCAAGCTGCTGGATTTTAAGGTTAATCTTTTGGTAATATTGTCAATAAATGAATTTTGAGGTAGTCTCAGCGTGTGCGAACGGAATGGAATTTTTCTCCCAAACGCTCCACGATTGCCTGCAGTCTCCTGCTTCATCAGTAAATAATGATGCCATAAAAAACAATACAGCAACAAATGCAAAAACTAAAAATAAGTGGTCCCATAATTATAAAAATTTAATTTCATTTTTATTAGTATCAATGTCTAACGAAAAATGTTACAAAAAAATGTATTTACATCGTCATTCCGATATCTCATCCCTTTATTTTTCGGTAAAGGTCCGTAGCGTAGTTATCCGTCATCCAGAAACAAAATCCAAAACGTCCCATTATCTTTTCATAAGGTTCGCTATCATATCTGAACTGTTCGGGAGTAATTGAAGGGGCTTTTTGTCGTCAATCTTTAGGATTTTCTTTTATAGCTGATGGAATAAAATGATTGAGAAGCTCATACATCACATTATATCCTGCATTTTTCTATCTCTACCACTGCCTCGGTGATTGTAGATTTCATCAATGGAAAACTGCTCTATATCCTGCAAAAGTTTTATTTTTCTTTTTAAAAATAGAAAGCAGCGACTGGTCTAAATTTCCTGTAAGAATATCATCAATTTTTTCCTTGTAAAGCCTTATGGAAACATTGATTAAAGAATTGATAACCTTGCACGGAGGTAAGAAATCCTATCGTTTTTGTCCGAAATAACGCTAATTTATCCTCTACTCGTTTTATGTTTTTCATCTGTGGTTTTGATGAGTTCTAAGATGAGGTTTTCGCAGTCGGAAGAAGAGATGATTTTTCAGCCTGTGGGCATCTTCTATGTCTATGATATTGTAGCAGATATCGTCTGCCGCCTCTACCAGCCATACTGAAAGGATGTCTTTTTATACACCAGTGGTTCTTCCTGTTCTGTGATAAAAGCTGTAGCTTTGGCTATTTCTCTGAAAGTTTTCCTTTTCGCTTTGGAAAAACCAAATTTCTTTCTATGAAGCTGTTTTTATCCTTTGCGATGGATTCGCAGGGATATTTAGCAATACTCGCCAAAAGTCGTCATGGTCAGCTGAAGCCCGCCTCTGTCTCTTTGCCTCTCTGCTGGTGGGTAAGCACACGGATGGCATTGGCATTTTCCTTCAAAAATTGATGAAATCTGCCCATTGTTTCTCGGTCATCAGAGATTTTAAATCTTCATTTTTCAAAATAACTTGCGATGAGCATCTTCCCCAGAATGCCCGAAAGCAGGGTTTCCTATATCATGGCAGAGACACGCCGCCGCTATCACATTATGTAAATTATGCAAATAAAAATTCTTTTGAATCTTCGTTTAGTTCCTGAGCAAATTTCTCCACGATAAACTCTCCTGCAAAGCTCCCCAAACTTCTCCCCACCGAAGCAACTTCCAGCGAATGGGTAAGCCTGTTATGCACAAAAACGCTCCCTGGGAGAGGGAAAACCTGAGTTTTATTCTGCAATCTTCGGAAAGAGGTAGAAAAAATAATTCGGTCAAAATCCTCTGAAATCAGTTCTGGAAGCCTTTGGCTTTCGCTATTGCCTGTTCGCTGGTTGGTAAAGATTTGGTTAGCATTATTTGAAAATTTGAGTTCAAATATCGCAATATATTCTGCTCATTCCAAAAACATTTCTATTTTTGATGGTAAAATAAATAACAGATGATAGAGGTTTGTGATGGATTTTTAGAAAAGACAATTCTCTTTAGAGCTTTTTAGAAAAATAGTTAAAATTGATTTTAAAGAAACAAATAATTAAATTTGCTCCAATTAATCAATGATGATGATGTTCAAGCGTTACTTTTTATCTGTTGTCTGTATTATTACTTTTTTGTGTCATGCCAGCATTATGCGTCCCAAAAGAATATGAATGGTCTTCTGAATGGATAAAGTTCAAATAAAATGAAAGATTTAAGACTATTGCTTCTTATTGTCTTTATTGCAGGATTATCAAACTATCTGTATTCATTATGGCTGGCTGAAGAGGTTTATTCCTTTACCATCGGCTTTCCGCTTACGATTTATTACCAATTAGTAATAGACCGAGAGCCCTCAGTTCAGCTATTTACCAAAGAATATCATCATAAATGTAGTTATAATTTTTTTATCTTTATCATAACTAAAAATTGACAAAAAGAGACAACACTAACTTCTTATAATCTCAATTACAATAAACTCCCTATTTTTTAAAAATAAACCCTAAAATACATCTAATGAAGAAATTATAGTGTTTTTCTCCACTTTTTGATAGCCCATTACTGCCATTATCGTAAAAACTAGATACTGCAAATGAGGTGATTCCCAGTCCTTTGTAGAGCATCATTGGGATGCAGATTAAATCACCCTACAATCCAGAAAAAGCCAGTTTTCTACCTTTCGTTTTGCCATGAACCACATCCCGATGAGAAACAGAGAAGTAGTGAAAAATATCCAGCCAGTTTGCCCAGTCAAGCTGCTGAAAACCAAGACTTACGCCGTTCATAGAGAAATGATTGTCTATAAAAAGGTTTAAAATAATAAACTCCACAGACCGCTACAAAACTCATCGCAAACAGATTTAGTCCCACCAGCCAGTCTTTTTCTTGGCAAAAATCTACGCTGATGATTTGGTTTTCTGTGTTTTTGTTCCAAGAAATCCAGCCGTAGATGCTCATAATGCTGTAATAAACATTGATAAGCATATCGCCCAAAAAAGCCCAAAAATTAAAGAGAATATAAACATAAATCGTAGTGTTGATGATACCTGTGGGATAGACCCAGATATTCCTTTTTCACGGAGAAAAACACTCAGCAGACCGAAGAAAGCAGCTATAATTTCCAAGAAAATTTGAAAAAGTATATTCCTCGTAAGGTTTTATAAAAAGCTCATATGGATTCATCAGCCCAAAGATAAGGTTATTTTGATTATATTTGTGTCAATATTTAGATTAAATTTTTGAATAATAGAGAATTATTAAAAATGCCGCTTGAAGAGTTGTGGCAACTGTTCCCAATCGAATTAGTCCCTGCACAATACTCTATGGGAAAAATGGTTTCCAGGAAGAAAAACAACATTTGGAAACTATTATAAATGAGCGAGTTACTATTAGTCATATAGGAAGCTACAGCGGTTCCTTCCATTTGGGCAAAACCAATTATTGACATCCTTATAGAATGCGATGATAAAAATAGTCTGAAAAATATTTCTGATATTTTGGACAAAAACCAATATCTCTGCATGTCCTCGTGATAAAGATAAAATGGTGTATAACAAAGGATACACCATAAATGGTTTTGCGGAAAAAGGTATTCCATTTGCATATAAGATTGAGAGGCGATAATGATGAACTTTATTTTCGGGATTATCTTGTTGAAAATCAAGATGTAGCAAAAAGAATATGAAAAATGAAACTTCTCCTTTGGAAAAAATTTGAGCATAATAGAGATGCCTACACAGAGAGTAAAACGGACTTTGTCAAAAAAATATACACTAAAAAGCAAAGAATATATACGGAGATAGATATTAAAAACTTTAGAAAAATCTAATGTTAATAATTATCTTTGTAGAAATAAAATTGACATGAAAAATATCATATTAAATACAATTTCAGAAGCTATAGAAGACCTTAAAAACGGTAAAATCATTATCGTAGTAGATGATGAAAACCGCGAAAACGAGGGCGATTTCCTCTGCAGCGGAACTGACCACACCAGAGATTATCAATTTTATGACCATCCACGGGCGAGGGGCTTATCTGTACGCCGCTTCCCGAAAGCAGGTGTGATGAATTGGGCTTGGAGGCGATGGTTTCCCGCAGTACCGACCCAAAAAGAAACAGCTTTTACGGTATCGGTGGATTTGCTGGGAGATGGCGTATCTACAGGGATTTCCGCGAATGATAGAGCCAGAACTATTTTAGCTTTGATGGATGAAAAGAGCAAACCGACTGATTTCATGCGACCTGGGCATATTTTCCTCTCAGAGCCAAAGAAGGCGGAGTACTGAAACGCGCAGGACATACCGAGGCGGCGATAGATTTGACCAGACTCGCAGGGGCTGAAAGAGGGTGGAGTAATCTGCGAAATCATGAACGAAGATGGAACGATGGCGAGGCTTCCACAGCTGGCAGAACTTGCCCAAAAAACAAAACCTAAAAATAGTTTCCATAGAGGATCTGATAGAATACCGCCTGAAAAATGGAGATTTGATAGATAAAATCGAAGAAAGAGAGTAAAAAAACTTTTTATGGAGATTTCAGGTTTTATGCCTTTAAGGAAAAATACACGGAGCAGGTGCATTTTGCTTTATCCAAAGGGAGCTGGTCGGTAAATGATGAGGTTCTCGTGCGGGTGCAGTCTTCTGGGGCTTACTTTCGATGTGCTGAGTATTTTAGCTAATGGAGAAAAAGTCTTTATTGGAGAAAAATAACTGCTAAAAATAAACGAAGAGGGCAAAGGAGTGATAGTTTTTATCAATAATGTTTCCACTACGGAGAATACACTGCGAAAGCTTCAGCAGTTTATTAATAATCAAGAAAATGCAGAGGTTAAAAAGCGCTCAGAATTTTAAAGATTATGGAATAGGAGTTCAGATTATCAAGGAGTTAGGAATTCATAAAATAAAAATTTTTATCTCAAAAATACAGATCAAAAACCAATAGTAAGCGGTTATGATGTGGAGATTACAGAAATGGTAAAGATTTGATATTATGGTAGTTAAGTCATTATATAAAAATGATGCTTTCGAATGGGTTGATATTCAGGGATATGAAATATGAAAATATTTTTAGAAATATCTAAACAATACAAAAATCAATATATTACACCTAAAAGACTGTATTAACGCCAATCATCTTCCCAAAGCAGAGGATTTGGGCGAGATTAAATTTATTCTTGCAAGGATAAGCTCCGAATCAGGCAATAAGTTTTTGAATTCCATTAACGATATTAGTACGAAGGTTGGGATTTTTATTAAAGAAAAATCTTGTTTTAACCATTCATAGAGTTGATAATGAGCGCATTGAAAAACTCTCTGAAGAACTGCAAAAATGGGACTTTTCAGGCTGCTAATCCCTATCGGATAGCTTTGGAGCTGGGGTCTGGCATTCTGAAATCTTACAGAAAAGAAAAAATATCAATCTTTTGGAGAAAATGGAAAAATAGAAAATGATATTTTCACTAAAACGGATTCTAACTCTAATGAAATCAAGCGTTTATATCGTCTGAAAAAGGCGGGCGAGCCTTAATCTGAAACTTTTGTCCATTTCTAATGAGTGGGTTAATTTTTATGACAAACTGCCGATAGAAAAATAGAATTCAATGATTTGAAAAGATACCTATACGGAGGTGATGAGTGGGTTTGAATATCTTAACTCGCAGTCTACCAGTCTTATAAGTCTATTTTTGGCGCTGTCTGACCAGAGAAATAACGAGTCCATGAAAAATTTTAGCTGTATATTCGGCGTATTTCTGCCGATAACCTTTTTGGCTAGTCTTTACGGAATGAACTTCCAGGAAATGTTCGGAATAGACCATGAATACGGCTTTTTATTGGATGCTTGGCATTATGGTGGTCATCGTGATAGTGACTTCTATTTTCATGAAAAAGAAAAAAATGTGAAATAATTAAAACACTGAGTATGAGCGATATTACGCAGAATAAAAAAAGTATGAAAAAAATTTTTATGATGATATTTCAGAGAAATATGATTTGATTTTTTTCATTGTCGCCACTGCACAAGACTTTTTGCAGAGGAAATAAAAGGCAAAAAGGTTTTGGATGTGGGCGCAGGAACAGGGAATTTGTCCCAGTATTTACTTGGCGAGAATTATGATGTTACAGCCATTGATATCAACGAAAAAACTAATTGATAAAGCAAAAGAGAAAGGCGTAGAAGTCGTTAATATGAGTATGCTTGATATTGACCAGCTTCCGAAATTTACGACCATTATCAACATAGGAAATACACTTCCTCATTTAGAAAGCAAGAAAGAGATTTCAGCTTTTTGCAGAAAGCCTATGCCCAGCTGGAACAAGGCGGAAAGCTAATTATCCAAATGGTAAATTTTTGGAAATTTACATCTAAAAAAATCAAGAAGGAAATTTTTTAGAAATTTGCCGATGATTGATAATGAAGAAGTTACTTTTGAGCGCTCTTATTATTTGAATGAGGAGGGAAATATTATTTTCAAAAACTATTTTAGATAAAAAAAGTTGAAAACGAGGAGGTTTTGATAAATATTGATTATCAAGAACTTAATGGATTTTTAGTAAAAAGCAGGATTTAAAAATATTCAGCTTTATGGTGGATTTAATAAAGATGATTTTAGCCCAGAAAAACTCTATGCCTGTGATAGCTACAGCGGAAAAATAAAATACATTTGAAAGATAAAACCCACCTCTGCAGGCGGGTTTTGTTTTTAAAAACAAATACTATAAGCCGGATTCTGTCCCTTTAAATAAGGTGCATTGATTTATCTCGTTTTTATATTGCTATAAAAACTTTAGCCGCCTACCCTCAGCATTGGACGAGCAGCCCTTATCTGCTGATATACTTGGCGTTGCACCGCATAGAGTTTTACCTGATTTCACTACAGCCGAACTGTACCTGCTTTCTGTTGCACTTGTCCTACTCTCGCGAGTGGCGGGTGTTACCCACTATGCTGCTCTATGGTGTCCGGACTTTCCTATTCCATAAAAAGAAATCAACAAGCCGTATTTGTTTTTATTTTTGCAAATTTATGGTATTAACTTTAAATAAAAACCTCCAATAATCATTTTAACTATCGGAGGTAAAAACTAATAACCATGAAAACTCAAATTAAAAACATGAGAATCTATTTATGTTATATCAAATACTGTGCCAAAAATAATAAAACAAATAAAAACCCCCAATAATTATGAACTATTGAGGGTTAAAAACTAATAACTATGAAAACTCAACATGAACATAGTCTTGTTTATCAATTTTTCATGCCAAACTCTTGTTTTATTGGTTTAATCAAATTAAAAACATTTAAAAGTAAAAATGTTATTATGTGAAACTTATTTTGTAGAATAATTTTTAAATTTATAACTTTACAAAAACTAATTTTTAACACATTATAAATTCTATTTTATGAACACACAGCAGTTTGTAGACCGCCACATCAGCCTTTAATGAGGCTGATAAGAATGAAAATGCTTAGGAAAAATAGGCGTTTCTAATATTGAGGAGTTAGTTTTCTCAGACCATTCCGGCATCTATCAGATTAGAAAAAGATTTAAGCATTTCAGAGCCTCTTTCCGAGTATGAAATGCTTTCTCATTCCAAAGCATTGGCTTCTGAAAAACTCATTGTATGACACCTCATAGGCTGGGATATCATGATGTGATTTTTCCCTGCGGTTATTCAGCGGAATATTTTGGAAAATCCGAGTTGGTATAGCATATACGCCTTATCAGGCAGAGGTAGCGCAGGGAAGGTTGGAAGCACTGCTCAATTATCAGACCATGATAGCGGGAGCTTACCGGTTTTCCTTTGGCAAATGCATCATTGTTAGATGAAGGAACAGCGGCTGCAGAGGCGATGAATATGTTTTTTTCCAAATAGAACTAAAAAGAACAGAAAAAGGTAGAGGCTAATAAATTTTTGTTTCCGAAACTGTGCTGCCACAGACTGTTGTTGTTTTTGAAAACCCCGCAGAAGGCTTGGGAATAGAAATTGCATTGCGAGAAGATATTAGTGAAATAGATGAAACCTATTTTGGCGCACTTTTCCAATATCCAGCAAAAACAGGGAAAATAGAGGATTATACATCTGTTATTAAAGAGTTGAAAAACAAAGATATACAGGTGGTTGTAGGAGTGATATTTTGGCTTGGTTAAATTAAAATCTCCTGCGGAATTAGGTGCGGATTGTGCTGTAGGGACATCTCAGAGATTTGGAATACTGATGGGCTGTGGCGGGCCTCATGCCGCTTTTTGCATGTAAAGAAACTTATAAAAAGAGATATCCCAGGTAGAATTATAGGGGTTTCCCAAGATATGTATGGCAAGAGGGCGCTGAGAATGGCTCTTCAAACAAGGGAACAGCATATAAAGAGAAAAAGCTACTCTAATATTTGTACGGCTCAGGTTCTTTTAGCAGTGATGGCTGGGATGTATGCGGTTTATCATGGGGCAGAAGGCTTGAAATATATTACAGAACAGATTCATTTTAAGGCTAATGCACTCAGAGAGAGTTTGAAAACCCTCTGCTATGAGGTCATAGAAGAAATAACTTTTGATACGGTGAGATTTAGATTAAATAGAAGAGGATAAATCGGCATTGAAAAAGTTGATGGAAAGTGAGAAAATTAACTTGAATTATTTTTATGCAGGATTGTGTAAGCGTTTCTATTGATGAAGCGACCATACTGCCAAAACTCCAAAACTGGCTGATGTTCTTGCTCAGTTTAAAGGAAAAATCTCCATTGAAAAATAGAGCTGAAAGAAGAAATTACTATTCCTGCAGATTTCTTACGAAGAGATGAAATATTAAAAGAAGAAGTTTTCAATAAATATCATACGGAAACAGAGCTGATGAGGTGCATATGAAGCGCTTGGAAAGAAAGGACTTGTCCCTTACGCATTCTATGATTTCTCTTGGGTCTTGTACGATGAAGCTCAACGCTGCTACAGAAATGCTTCCGCTTTCGTGGGCAGAGTGGGGGGAATATCCATCCATTTGTCCCAGCAGAACAGGCTAAAGGATATCATGCTTTATCCAAGAATTAGAGAAAAAGACTTGGCTGAAATTACAGGATTTGCGGGAACTTCTCTGCAGCCGAACTCTGGTGCTCAGGGAGAATATACAGGGCTTATGGTCATTAGGGAATATCAAAAATCTAAAGGAGAGGGGCATAGAAATATTGTGTTGATTCCTCAGTCGGCACATGGGACTAACCCTGCTTCTGCTGTGATTGCTGGGCTGAAAGTGGTTGTGGTAAAGAATTTGGAGAACGGGGCAGATTGATTTTGAGGATTTGAAATCAAAAAGTAGAGCAGCACAGGGAAAAATCTTTCTGCATTTATGATTACCTATCCTTCCACTTATGGTTTCTTTTGATGAAGATGTAACGGATATCATTAATCTTATTCATGATAACGGCAGACAGGGTTTTATATGGATGGAGCCAATATGAATGCCCAAGTAGGCTTTTTACCAGTCCTGGGAAAAATAGGGCGGATGTATGCCATCTCAATCTGCATAAAAACCTTTGCAATTCCTCACGGAGGAGGAGGGCCTGGTGTCGGTCCCTATCTCGCGTAGCGGAACACTTAGTACCATTTTTTACCTTCAAACCAAATGTGAAAATAGGTTCAGAAAAATCTATCGATGCGGTTTCTTCGGCGCCTTTTTGGGTCAGCTTTTAGTGCTGAATATTTCTTATGCTTATATTAAAATGCTGGGAGCAGAAGGCTTGAAAAATCGACAGAATATGCAATACTCAATGCTAATTATCTAAAAAGATGTATTAAAAGACCATTTTTTCTATTCTTTTCAGTAATTCCAATGGGCGCGTAGCTCATGAATGCATTGTAGATATGGACCTTTTAAAGCTCTTGGAATAGAAGTGGGAGATATCGCGAAAAGGCTTTATGGATTACGGCTTTCACGCCCTACGGTGTCTTTCCCTGTAGCAGGAACATTGATGATAGAACTGACAGAATCCGAAAGCAAAGAAGAACTTGACCGCTTTTGAAGAGGCTTTAATCAACATTAGAAGAGAAATCGTGGAAATAGAAGAAGGACAAGCAGACAGAGAAAATAATGTTTTTGAAAAATGCTCCGCATACGGAACAGGTAGTTATCGCTGATGCTTGGGACAAGCCTTACACCAGAGAGAAAAGCGGTGTATCCTATCGATTGGGTAAGAGAGCATAAATTCTTTCGCTTCGGTATCATGGGTGGATGATGCCTATGGCGATAGGAATTTAGTCTGCACTTCGTAGAACCGATAGAAATATACATCTAATTTTAAAATCATCGATAAAAAGTGCACTTTCAAATTTGAAAAGTGCTTTTCTCACTTTCGGTTGTATTTTTCTAAAATTTCTCTGATATCGTTGTCGCCCACCATTTGGTCTACTTCCTTCGCGATTTCTGGTTTGTCAGAAAGCAGAGCTTTTTAGTTTTTCTTGTATCGGCCTTTTACAGGGATGTTTACATACTCGTCGCCTTTTACGAAATAGTCTTCGTGCTCGTAGTTGGCATCCCAAGTGTCAGTCTGCAGCTGAAATATCTTCTGTACCAGAAACATCTCCTTGCAGCATGATTTCAAATAATTTTCTGTTTTTCTTTTAGCTCTGGCATTTGTCGGAAAACTCTTTTGTTCATTTTTCTATCGGTAAATTCAAAGGTAAAAATATCCTTGTCCAAAGTCTCACCGCTTGTCTTCTCGCCCACTTTAAAAGCCGTTTTTCAAAAACCAATGGATTGAATTTGTTTTTGCTCAATACATGAGGATAAAGATTAGCTTTGGTAGAAATAGTATCGGTAGAAATTACAGGAATGTATCTAATGTCAGTCAGCTGAGCCTCAGCTAATGAAATGATGCTCAACAAGATAAATGCAAATGTCTATAAATATAATCTAAAAATTTAATTAAAAATCTTAAACGAAAGGCGTTTTTACCACCTTTTGCAGGAATGTTTTTATTTCTTATTTGGATGAAAAATAGCAGATTCTGGTTTAGAAAAATTCAGTTTTTACATAAGCCAGCCTAAGTCCCTATTTTTCTTCATTGGCGAAGATGTCCCAGAAGTCACTTTTCTCCGATGACATTTCCTTCTGCATCCACCACAGGGTAGTCGTGTCTGGAAATGCCTTTTATCTAGTAATTCAAAACCAACTAACTTGCAGCGAAACGCCTTCTTCTTTTCTGTTTTTGAAAAATTCAGCATCCACGAAATCGCCTTTCCCAAGTTTTGTAATCCAGCCCAGCCCTGCTTCCAGCGGCGAGGTAGAACTCATCAATATCATTGCCATAAAGACAGAATCCTTCTAATCTCAGTGTATCTCTTGCTGCCAGTCCGCATGGCACGAGGCCTTCCTCTTCCTCGCTTCTGTGCGTTCCAGAGCTGCTCGGAAATTTCACTCTTAAAATAAATCTCAAATCCGCCGCTTCCTGTGTAGCCCTGTGTTTGAGATGATTACATCCTGCACGCCATCCACCGTTCCGATAGTGAAATGATAATAAGGGATTTTCGGAAAGATTAGTGCTGGCTAGCTTTTGCAAAAATCTGTGTTGCCAAAAGGCCCTTGATGGCGATTAGAGAGTTTCATCGGAAATGTTGGTCATTTTTGCTCGAATTTTCTTCATTGAATTTAGAAATATGATTCCAGTCTCTTTTCAATGTTAGAAGCTGACTGACCACCACGAAATATACTTCATCCGCCATTTTAGGATGATGAGGTCATCCACTCATTCCTCCTTTTCCGTTTGGAAGGCAGGAATACTCGGGCTTTTTCCCTGACAGTCAGCGTATTTAGGTCGTTGGTCGTTAGCATATTGCAGAAGGTCTTTTGCGCCTGGGCCTTCTATGATGAACTGTCCGATGGCGATACATCAAAACATTCCTGCTTTTTCTCACGGCGAAATGTTCTTCCGTCACGCCAGCGTACTGGACAGGCATATCAAAACCAGCGAAAGGCACCATTTTAGCGCCGAGTTCTACATGTTTGTTATAAAGTGCTGTCATTTTTCTAAATTTAAATGGTTATATAATTGTCAGTATATTATGTCTATAATTTGCTTTGTGTAATGCAAATCCCAAGTTGTATTGTTTTGAATATTAGTTTTAGAATATTCTTTTTATCCGTTTTTATTATGATTTTTATGGTAGGAGATCCATTATCAGTTCTTTGCTCGGTTTTCCCTTTTTCAAAATCTTCTAAATCAATTTTATCAATGAACGCCTCCCAATCTTTATTATTGTTATTTAATGACAAATTTGCTATGGTTTTTCATCAGTTACGCCTTCTGTAAGACGATAAATACTAGAATCTTTGGTTATCACTAAATGTACATTTTTTACCATCAGTATCTCCTCCTGTTTCAGAATAAATTATCCTTTCTATTTTCTCTGCATTTTTGTTTTTCAGAAATGCTGGTTTTTATGGTATCAGCATTTACTTTCTCTGTTCCATTACAAGAATGAAGCCAATACAAAAACGAAAATAAAGAAAAAAACTTTTTCATAAAATTGTTTATTTATTCATAAATGCCTTTTTCCAAATTCCTTTGCGATGATTTGTAGTAAATCGATACCAAACTTCCCTTGTCATGGTCGTTGCCGCTGGCGTTCATTTTTCTATAAGTCTTTTTATCAGTTTTGATGATGATGACCCTCGTCCTGCCCATCAACAGCCTGTTCGCTGGGACCATCTCTCAGTTTTTTTGAATCTATCCAGATTTATTTTTCTTTTGTGAAAACCCTCCATTTATCAGGTGGATTTAGCAGTAAAATTTTCTTTGGCAGCTCTGCTGGTTCTCCCATAACTTGTTTTGCTTCAAATTCTTTTTGTATAGAAAATTGATGGTATAATGGCTTGAATAAAGAGCCATTCCTCCAAAACTACTAAATTCCACCTGCAGTATTTTCTCCTGTCCGTGCAGGGGAAATAGAAGTGAAAACTCAATGTAAAAATAGTTTGAAACAATAATTTTTCATAAAAATAGTTTATTCATAAATGCCTTTTTCCCCAAATTCCTTTTGCGATGATTTAGTAGTAAATCGTACCAAACTTCCCTATCATGGTTATTGCCGTAAGCATTCATCTTTCTATAAGTCTTCTTATCAGTTTTTGATGATAATGACCTTGTCCTGCCCATCAAAAAGCCTGTTGGCTAGGACCATCTCCTCAGTTTTTGAATTTGTTCAGATTTATTTTTTTAGTGAAAGCTTCCAGTTCTTGGGCGTGTTTGATAGCGAAATTTCTTGAGATCTTCGTTTTGTCCCATTAGAGGTTTTGCGCTAAATTCTTTTTAGAGAATTGAGTGTATCGGCTTGAATAAAGAGCCATTCCCCCAAATATATGGACTTCCACCTGCTGTATTTTTCTCCTGTCCGTGCAGGCAAATAGAGGAAAGCCGAAGTGAAAAATAATTTTAAATAATAATTTTTCATGATAAAATGCTGTTTGTATTCGTTGAGTATTATTTTAAACCATTCTGTGAAGTTTTCTGGTTTTTCTTTCTATTTCTCTATCCAAACTCTCTGTGGAAATGTAGCGGACTTCTGAAACTTCCTCCGAATTTAGGCTGAAATTACCTTCAAAAAATCCAGTGAAAACATAGTCCAGCTCATGCTCCCAAAGCCCTTGCCCTACATCAGCTTTTTATAGATGAAATGAAATTTTTCCCTCTATATCGGCAGAAATCCCAAGTTCCTCCTGCATACGCCTCAGAGCGGCCTGTTTATAGGATTCTCCCTCGCGAGGGTGGGAGCAGACTGCATTAGTCCATAGATTGGGCGAATGGTATTTAGAACCAGCCCTTCTTTGCAGTAGCATTTCCCTTTGCATTAAACAAAAACAGAAAAAGCACGGTGCAGAACTCCCTTTTCGTGGGCTTCCTGCTTGTCTCATTACGCCTAAAAACTTCATCATTTGGATTGATTAAAAACTACTTTTTCTTCCATTTGTTCAATAAAGGACAAATTTAGCAATTTATTTTAGTCTGGAAATATCAAATATTTAAAATCAAATTTATATCTTTGTGGGATAACTATTATTAGAAATTTATTTAAACTATTATTATGAAAAGTATTAGCAAATGACGGTTTAGACCAGTCTGGAATTGATGGTTTGCAAAAAGCAGGTTTTGAGGTGATTACAACCAAAGTTCCACAGGAAGAATTGATAAACTATATCAATGAAAAACCAAGTGAGAACGCTTCTAGTGCGTAGTGCAACCAAAGTAAGAAAGGATATCATAGATGCTTGTCCATCTCTGAAAAATCATCGGTAGAGGTGGGGTGGGAATGGATAATATAGATGTGGAATACGCACGAGAAAAAAGGTATCAATGTAATTAATACACCTGCGGCTTCGTCAGCATCTGTGGCAGAAATTGGTTTTTGCTCATTTGTTTTCAGGATGTAGATTTTTAACGGATTCTAACCGAAAAATGCCAGTAGAAGGTGATTCTAAATTTGCAGAGCTTAAAAAGCTTATACAAAAAGGCGTAGAGCTGAGAGGGAAAACTATCGGTATCATTGGTTTTGGTAGAATTGGTCAGGAAGTTGCTAAAATGGCTTTTAGGTCTAGGGATGAGAGTTTTAGCGGTGGATAATTTTTGCTGAAAAAGTAAATTTAAAAGTAGAATTTTTCAATGGGCAGTCAGTGGATTTTTGAAATCAAAACACAGTCTAAAGAAGAAGTTCTGAAAGAAGCAGATTTCGTTACGCTTCATGTTCCAGCTCAAAAAGAATTTGTTATTGGTCAAAAAGAATTTGATTTAATGAAAAATGGAGCGGCACTAGTGAACTGTGCTAGAGGTGGAGTAGTAGATGAAGAAGCGCTTTAAAAGCTTTGGATAGCGGTAAATTGGCTTTTTGCTGGGCTGGATGTGTTCATCAATGAGCCTACGCCTGCTAAGAGTATTCTATCTCATCCGAAAAAATTTTCATTAACTCCTCATACAGGAGCTTCTACTAATGAGGGCGCAGGATAGAATCGAATTCTCACTAGCAGAACAGATTGTATCTATTTTAAAAATAAAAACATTTTTAATTGTAATTAGAACCCTGCAAAATCGTAGGGGTTCTAATACATGAATTACATTTTTATGTAAAATTTTGTAACTTTGCATGATGAATTCTTTTTAGAATCAAAGGTATAAGTATGTCAAACCAAAAATATTATATGTCACCACAGAAATGTTCCTTTATAATGAGTGTAAGCAACATGGCTCAGGCGGTGAATAAAATGGCTTTGAAGATGCATCACGAAGGGAATGATGTTAGGGTTTTTATGCCTAAATTTGGTGCTATAAGTGAAAAGAAAGTATCAATTACATGAGGTGATTCGTCTGTCAGGGGATGAATATTATTATTAATGATTTGGATCAGCCTTTGATTATAAAAAGTAGCTTCTCTACCAGGTGAAAGGCTCAGGTGTATTTTATTGATAATGAGGAATATTTCAAAAGAAAACAATATTATACAGATGAGGAAGGAAAGCCTTTTGAAGATAATGATGAGAGGGCAATTTTCTTTTGCAAGGTGTAATAGAAACAATAAAAACTAAACTCAGGTTCCAGATGTTGTTTATTTAAGTGGCTGGATGTCAGTTTTTTATACCGATATATCTTAAGCATTATTATAAGTCGGATTCTTATTTTCAGGATACAAAAATTTGTGTTGTCTATATATAATGAAGAGGATGTCGTGTTAGGGAGGTGAAGTGTCTCAGAAATTAGCATTTGATAATATGTTGATGTGAAGGCTAACAATCTACAACGAGAATTTTATGGCAGAAAGTATGGGATGGTAGATGAGCTTTATAAAAGGAGATAAAAATTGGATAAAAACTTTGGAGAATGCTTACAAACAATCTGAAACGCCAAAGTCTGAATTAGAAGATTAAATTGTAAAGTTTACAAATAGTGAAAAATAAAGTTATTCTTATTCTCGTTGTTTTTGGGGAGTATTGCGGTGGGATGTAACTCAGATGCAGATGATTTGGGTCTGCAGTTTTTGAAAAATAATGAAGCGCAAGGGGTAAACATGCTAAGTGACCTGGTTTAGCTTATAATGTTATCAATAATGATGTAGTAAGGTCAGATTCGTATCCCTCTGAAAAAGCAACATTAGAGTTTTTCTCGAAAGTCAGTCTGGTATGCAGAAATCCGCATATGTTACTCAAGTGAGATTGTCTCAAGTACGCCCTGACTTTTGGAACTAATCCAGTGGTGATTCTGTTGTTTTAGAGATTAAACCAGAATATGATGCACAGCAAAAACAACATCGACAACTAATATTACATATAAAGGTCAGGTAGCGAAGCAGACACTACAGCATATAGTGCAGTAAAGTATGGTAATCCTGTAAGTGCAATGACTATCAATGTGAATGAAATAACAGATTGAGAAGCGCAGGAACGGAAATTTTGTCAACAAACTGTAGCTAGGGACTTCTATTAGGAACAAAGTCGTTTACGGGGAATTCTATTGCTGTTAGTAAATAAAACTTCAGATAATACAGCTCTTTTAACAAAAAGATGGTGACTCAGAATTTCTCTCAATGCTAGTTATTTCCAAACAAAAATAGCTAACAAAAAGTGGAGCTTCGGAGTTGAGAATGAAAGTAATTTTCATCAATTATTTTAAAGGACTGAAAATTCTAATTCAGGAAAATGATGGTTATTTGATAAATTTTGCTCCAGATCAGGTTATACAATGACTATGTATTATACATATGGAGATGTATCAGATAGAAAAGAGGGACTTATTCTTTAACTTAGCTTCTCCAAATGTCTCATTTCTGTTTAGATATCCTTATAATAGAAGCACTCATTTTAATAATGTAATGGCTAGTATCAGATAGAACTAATGGAGACCTCTTCCGCAGTATGCAGGAATGGGTGGTCCAGTGAGCAGGTATAAAAATACCAGAAAATGCGAGAAGCTTCTAAAACATTGAGTGAAGAGACAAAGAGTAGCAATAGTCTCTGCTAGATAAGATTATATATAGATACTTCGGGTTTGGAATAATGAGTTATACCAAACCAGATAATTTCTTGGTGAAAAAGAGGAAATGGATTTTATTGTTGATATTAAAGCGATGCTATATAATAATAATTTTAAATTAGTAATAGCTTATGGATAAAACGCAAACCCATCCTACTATGATGTTAATATCACAAAAACGGTGAGAAGATATTGAGAGCAGGGGCAGGAAGCCAAAAAGATATAATCTTTAATATAGGAAGTATCTGACTAATTATAATGGAGCATTGGTTAGTGAGGATTATAATACTAATGTGTATTCTCCTAATAGAGCTGTTTTGTGGGAACTCAAATTCGTAAGTCAATACAGACACCAAGGTTATCAGTTACTATCATTGTAAAATAAAAATTGATTATGTGCGGAACTGTTGGATATACAGGCTTTCATGATACGACATTATCATCGCCTAGTCTTCGTAGGCTGAAATATAGAGGTCATGATAGTGCGGATAGTTTTGGATAGTGATAATGCGGACTTTCAAGTTGCAAAAACTAAAGGTAAAAGTAGATGATTTAGTAAAAGTGTCCAAAGATTTGACAGGGTAAAAGCGCATGTAGAATGGGATCATACCCGATGGGCAACCTCCATGGAGCGCCAAGTGATATAAACTCACACCCACACTTATCTAATAACGGATAGCAGTAGTATAATGGAATCATAGAAAATTATGGTGCTATTAAAACAATGCTTATAGAAAATAGGATTTTACTTTCAAATCTCAGCAGATACAGGGTGTTTTGTAAAATCTTGTCCAGTATGTGGATTTGACAGTGAACTTTTCTTTTCCAGAGGCCGTCTGTTCTGTATTGAATGAAGTTTATGGGAGCTTAGTGCTATCACAGCGATGCATGATGATTTTCCAGGACTTTAGTAGTGGCGTAAAGATTAGGCTCCATTAGCAATAGGTTTGGGAGATAATGAATATTTTAGGCTCTGATGCTTCTCCATTTGTGGAATTTTACTAAAGAAGCAATTTACCTTGAAGAAGGGGGCATATGGCGACTATAAGCCTTGGTGATGGAGTAGAAAATTCGTCTCAATCAAGGATAATCAAAAGATAAGCCTCGCTGTTCGTGAGAGCTGAAGTTAAGTTTAGGAACAGATAGAAAAAGGTGGATATGAGCACTATGCTTAAAGAAATTTTGAACAACCTAAATCCATCCATGATACCATGACAGAGTCGTCTATTGGTAGATGAAGGAATTATCAAAATGGCTGGTATATGGGATCATTTGGAGAGAATTAATAAAGCGGAGAGAATTATCATTATTGCTGTGACACATCTTGGCATGCAGGTTTAAGGATAGGAATATCTGATAGAAGAGTTTTGCGAGAATTCTCAGAGGTAGAATATGCATCGGAATTTAGATATAGAAATCCAATTATTACAAATAAAAGATGTTGTAATTGCAATTTCAATCAGGAGAAACTGCAGATACTATGGCAGGCACAAAACTGGCTAAGGAAAGAGGAGCGTTTGTTTATGGAATTTGTAATGTTGTAGACTTTTCTGATTGTAGAGGGCTACAAATGCGGGTTCTTACACGCATGCAGGACTAGAGATTGGGGTCGCTTCACAAAGGCCTTTACAGCTCAGCTTACAATATTGTCTCTAATTGCCCTGAAGTTGGGTAAACATATCGGTAATTTAGGTAATGCTGATTTCATGAGGCTGATTACGGAACTTGATACTCTTCCCATAGAGGAAGTTTTGGAAAGCACACATGAAATGCGCACAAAAATCGCAAGAAATTTTGTTAATGCACGCTAATTTCTTTATATTTGGGAGGAGGATATAATTATCCAGCGCTTTTGGAAGGAGCAGTTGAAAACTGAAAGAAATTTCGTATATTCATGCTGAAGGACATCCAGCTGCAGAGATGAAGCATGGTCCTATTGTTTTGATTGATGAGAATATGCCGATTGTAATCATTGCTCCTAAAAAGGGCATTTATGATAAAATTGTGGGTAATGTTCAGGAAATTAAAGCTAGAAAGGGAAAAGTTATAGCTGTTGTAAAAGAGGGGTGATGTAGTGGTCACATGGCGGATTATGTTATAGAAACTGAACCTCTGAATGTTTTTCACCGATTGTGGCTTCCGTTCCTTTGCAGTTATTGACTTTATTAGCATAGCTGTTTATAGAGGAGCAAATGTGATCAGCCAAGAAATCGATCTGTAAATGTAAAGAATAAAAATGTAAAACAGGAAAAATATTTTGTTAAATTTTCCGCTATACGAAAAGCGGTATAATAAATGTTAAAAAATATAATTAATTATAATGGGAGAAGAATAGTTCTTTTAATTTCCGCTGCCTCCTTAGGGTCTCCTTTGCTTCCTGAGGAGGAGTGCCGGAAGACCTGATGGCAAAGGGAGAATTAGTATCCAGAGAAAAGTTCAAAATCTTTTATTGCAGAAAGACCACATGGGATGGTTAAGCGTGTGCAGGTGTCTTTCACAATGGGACAAGCGGATATGGATTTTACCATGACACCAGAAAAAGTCTCCCTTGAAGACAGTTACTGTTCTTTCATTTTATATGGATGAAAATAGAGGTTACCAAATGCACAGTAGTAGATTGCTCGATAAACTATGAGAGACTTATCGCTAGAACTCTCTTGGCTGAGGCTGCGCAGGAAGTGGTGGAGGAAGCACAGGAGGAGGTGAACTGGAGGGGCGCCCAATTATTTATTTATCAACAAAAAGGAGGGGAAGAAAACAAGTCTGGATATGATAAATTTATGAATCCTATGAGGAAGAAACGGATACAATGAATCTAAAAGACTGGATTGGTCTGTTCCTTTAGAGTGGAAGATGACAGTTATCCAGATGCTAACACATGCAGAGGTTTTTGGAAATCTATGGTGGGCTTCTGATAAAGAGAGTTAATAATCAGAGAGTTATAGATACAAAACTGCTCTATAGATATGAGTGGAAAGATTTGCAAGATAAGCAGAGAATATTACCCATATAAAAGAAAAACTTAGTACAGCAGTTTATCCAGATACTATGGGTTTGGTAAGGATTTCCAAACTATGCTTGATAATGAACCCTTGTTTTGACCAATATTTTTGGCATAAGGCTGCATAAAGATTATCCTGTTGTAGCTATTTGGGATCAGGCGAGAGCTTTTGCAGATTATAAAACAAAAAGCTAAAAATCAGACTATAGCAGTAGCTTGAAGAAGAAGAAGAAAAACAATGAGATTCTGACTCACTGAAGCAGAGTGAGGAAATGCACTCGTGGTGGTTTGGAAAATGCACCTTTATCCATGGGGAGACCTTATCTCATGGATGATAGAGCTTGTTATTTAGCAAACTTTAAACCCAAAAGAAGGGGAACTATATGGAGGACGACGGAACATACATGTACAGCACCTGCAAAGAAGTTCCCTAAAAATGGATATGGACTTTTCATGATATGGCAGGAAATGTAGCAGAATGGACAGAATCTCCACATAACAATGCTACTTACCAGTTCTCTCTACTTTGTAAACCCTCATCTCTAATGAAGTAGTAGAGATACTAAGAAAACAGTAAGAGGTGGTTCTGGAAAGATTTAGGATATCTTCTATGGTAGGTTATAGAGATTGGGAAAAGAAAGACTCTGGTGAGAAGTTATATTGGTTTCAGAACAGTTCAAGATATACCAGAAGGAGCTGTTAAGATAAGAAAAAGATAAAAGTAAGTAAAAATATTAAAGTAACAATTAAAAATAGAAATTATGTTTTGCAGTCAAAAAGATGCTGTAGTAAACCTTCATATATTCAATGGGGGCAGCAGTAGTTAGTTTTTGAGACGTTAGTTAAAATGACACACCTTCCTATCTCAGGTGTAAGTGGTAACTTTATCTTGGGGTTGGGACTTGCTGTGGAAGCATTTATTTTTCGTAGTATTTTGCATCAACCCACCTGCAGAAGAAACTAAATATGTATGGGAAAATGTATATCCAGAATTGATAGATGCTAAGGCTACTCCAAAAACCAAGAAAGGCTGTAGAATCTAAAGTTACATCTAATATTTCTGAATTAGAAGTTTCTCTATCTAGCAAATTGATAAAATGTTAGAAGATGCTAAAATCAGATGTTGCTATGTTCGAAAGATTGAGAAACAGGAATGACAAAACTTCCATGCAGTAGACCAAATTAACCAAACCGTAGATGTCTCTGTCTCTACTCATAAGTATAACGAGCAGCTTATTGGCAGCTAACCATTTAGAAAAGCATCAACGCATTGTATATACATACAATTAGAGTCATGAAGAAAACAATCTGAATTCAGCCAAAAATATGTGGATGATATCCAAAAATCAGCTGAACAATCAGAGAAATTTAACGAGGAATTGAGCGTCTGACCGCAACTTAATAGTTTGAATAGAGTTTATGGAGGTATGCTAAAGCGATGAAGGCCTAATTTCTTATTGTGATTTTTAAATAATTTTAACTCATTAAAAATGGCAAAAGAGAAATTATCACTGTCAGAAGATGATTAACCTGATGTACTTGGTTTTCATCTGTACTGTTAGGGGATGCAGATAGACCAAGAGATAATCAGATCTTACTTTCTTTGACACAACTGAACTCCTTGAAAGAATCAAGAGAGCTCTGGGCAGAGTCTAAAAACGACAAAAACTTGAACACACACTCAAAGCTATAAAGCTGAAATCTAATGAAGCAATGGCTGAGAATATAGAATCTACTCAAGGGGTTAGAAGAAAATATTGATAAATTGGTTGGTTTTATAGAAGGTCTAGAGTGACTTGATGCTGAGTATGATGAAAACTCAGAAGAACAATATGTGAGGAAAACTTCAATGCATTGAATAATACGCAGCCTTCTACAATAATGTGATTCTGGTGAGGAAGAAACTCCTTCTCAAGTAGCAAAAAGATTTGAAAAGCTAAAATAGACGTTGTTAGAAATCTTGTTAATCAATCTTTTGCAAAATCAGAAGACCCTCTAAAATGAAAGAGTATTGTGATAGAGCAAATGTTTCATTGCTACAGAGTTTCCTGTAAAGGAGAGCTTAGAAATGGAAAAGAATTGGTTATCATATAAGTTTTATAATCAGCCGTTGATTGCGCATTATCAAAATCCTGGAAGTTATCCAATCTGAGGCTAGAAACTTGCAGTCAGATGTTTTTGGCTTTGATGCTTCAAGAAAAAGTAGATGCTGATATTCAGTTCAATGCTTATGAAGCGTTTGTAGCTGGTCCCTACAGTTGTTGTACAGTGGGACAGCCTGCAGAAGCAAAGGTATTTATTGGAACATATTCTAAATGAACTCTAATATCTCTTTTTTACGGGAGTGTAGATAGATATGCAAATGGTGTGGGTATTAGAATTTAGGAGCAAGGGGTAGGTGACGTGTGTTTAGTGGTACAATATCTTATAAAAATTCAAAAGGAGAAACAGTTCCTTTACCATTTAAGCATAATTATAGTGTAAATTGCAGGAACTCAAGAAGTAAAACTGCAAAAGTGGGGGCTATAGTTTCAGCGGATAAGATGAATGTATTATATAGAGGTGTTTCTAACCTGTTTCTGCATCTATGTTAGGTGTTGATAACTCTACAGTGACTCCTTTCGCACTCAGAGCAAGTGTTTCAGGAGGAAAAGGAAAATGGAATGTAACACCAGGTGCGGAAATATTAAAGATCACAGTTTCGGGTAGACAACCTAATGGAAAAACAGTTTCACATGAAATTTGAGTTTAGGTGAAAAAGCGTACCTGCGCTACACGACAAATTAGAAATCAGAATGTAATTTATGCCTGCGAAAGTTCTATTGCAAACCAAGTGGTTTCTTGTGCAATTCCTGATTTTTGATTTCCAGTATCTTTCCGAAGTGACAGGATTCAGTTTTAAAGTACCTGCAAGAGCAGCTACTTATGTAAGCGGAAATTCAATGAGTCTCAGTAGCACTTATAAGAATTTGAGAGCAGGGAGATATATGCTATGTCTTTTGGAATTCAAGCAACAGCAACAGGATTAGGGGGCAAAATGCTTAAAAATATTAGCCCAATTGTAATTAATGTACAATAATAGGTAATTATAATTATTAAGAAAATGAAAAGAATATTATTTGTCTTTGTTTTAGCATTCTTTGCCTCTGCAGATGCGCAGAAGCGAAAAAGAGTTGCTACTACAGCAGCTGTAGCAAAAATCAGAAGAAAAAGGAAAAAGGAGCTAAAGAAGAAGAGGAAAACCAGCAGAAGCACCAGCTCCTGTTGTGGTGGAAGTGAAAAAGAGGAAGAAACCTATGGAGCCTATTAACTCTATGAGTATCCCCAATGCAAGCTCTCCAAGCATTTTAGACAGTTTAGAAATTTGCATCAGGTTAAAAAGGAGACTCTCTTATTTCTGTGAAAAATACTCCTGTAAAGTATGGGTATTAGAGGATAAAAGATGTCCAGAGTATGGTGGTACGAAGGTAGATATGAATGAAAGAATCAATGACCTTATTACCATAACCAAGATGGTTTTGGTTTCTTCTAATGAAATCTTTATATCAAATCCTTCTAGATGGAGTTAATGATGGTTCTATCAAGGAAGTGTCTGAAGATGATCGTTACAAGAAGGCTTTGAATTCTGAAGAAACTAAAATAGAACTAAGAGTAGTAAAGGTAAGTGATGCCTATACAGAAAAGAATCAATGCGAGAAACTTATCTCTGAGGAAGAGAAAAAGCAGTATATAGATGTCTACGACTGATCTGAAAATGTAAAATGCTGAAAATAAAAAGGTGATATGGTATATTGACCGTAGAGATGGACAAATGAAATACCGCCTTTTAGGTATCAGTGGCTAGTGGGACGAGATCCAGCAATGATGGGCTTGAAGGTCCAAATGGAGAGCCATTGGCAAAGATGAAGATGAACTTATTGACCTATTCTGGATTTTCTATCCAAGTGTAAGAGAGGTTCTCGCTAACGCTGCGGTATTCCACTAGCAAAAACTGGTCTTCAGATATTACATTTGATGATATTCTCAATGCCAGAAGATTTTCATCTATTATTTTACAATCTGAAAAATGGTTTGAGAACAGGTGTAATTAAAGACTATATTCCACCGATTCTGATGCCAGTTAGAAGAGAGTGATAGAATGCAATCAGATTTTGAGATGGAGAATGATATGTGGAATTATTAATTTTATTATAATTTTTAGCATAATAGCCCTAGGCAAATTTTGCCCTAGGTACTTGTGGTTATGAGAGATACTAGAATACATCATTGTAGAGAGATGGATATGGCTTTTATTTTTGCGCATCAGCTGCGAAAAAGAAAATAAAGATTTTGTTACTCGAGGGAAAGAAGAGTGCATCATGATTCTGAAGTAGGGATGATAACCTGTGGTTTTGGAGCGATGTTTACTTCTTTTTGGCTGGCAAAGGAGCAGATGATTTTGCATAAAACTCTGTCTGAGATATGAGCAACACACGGGCAAAAATTATTTGATAAATAAGTTTCATCCAAAAGAATTTTTCATAATGAAGAAGAAAGAGCAAAGCTATGAAAAAGATGAAAGAAGAAAGTCTTAGACCTTTTCTTCATCCTGTTTTTGAGGAATTGAAATGTGATCCGTTTAGTTCAGGTAGGTAAATCATTCTGCAAGATTGATGCAGAGGCGTTTTTGGGGATATCTTAAAATATTTACAAAGAAAATGAATATTTTGATGGAAGAAAAGATTTGACTATAACTCTCTGATGTAGAAAACTCTCATTATAAAGATATGTTTATATTGTTTTGCGGAAGGAATAGCTGTGAGCAGAATCCATATTTTAAAAGAAATTCCTATCTACATTAACAAAGGACATCATTTGGTGGTAAACTCTGTGCTCGCTGGAAGGGATCTACGATTAAGAAAAACATTTTTATTTTTCCATTGGAAAACGAAAAATACTATTACGGAGGAACTTATGACAGGGAAGAACTGATGAAAATGTAGGATGAAGAGGCGAAGGAGCAGCGATACAAATGGACTGTCTCTAGATGATCCAGAAAATTCGAAGTGGAGGAAATCACGGGATTTTCGTCCTACTGTGGCGGATAGAAGGCCTATTTTAGAAGACACGAAAAAGCATAAAAACCTTTTATGTTTTCAATGGGCTGGGAGCGAGAGGAATTTGAATGGATGCTATTTTTCAAAGGAACTTTTTGATTTTATTGAAGGTAAGACCTGCTTCCAGAAGTGAATTTAACTAGATTTACAGAACTGAATAATAAAAAATCCCGCTATCACGGGATTTACTTTTATTAGGTCAAGGTGGATATTATCAATCAATCGAACTCCATCGACCAGAACAACGATGAACGCTCGGTACATTTCTTCCGTTTTCGATTTTATCGACTTTTCTCTTTCAGAGTTTCCTCGTCTGCGTGATGAAACTATTCCAGCTCAAAATCAGAGTTCCTCGAGGTCTACAAATGTTTTGACATCAGAGAGGCTGGACTTTTCTGAACATTTCGTTGGCTTTTTACCAGAGTAGCATAGATAAGTTTGGCTTTTATCTCTTTGCTCAGGGCTTAATCCATGTTCCGAGAGCTCATCGCTAGTCCGCCTCTTCCTAAAAATAGCATCCTACGATATTGATAGGCAATTTTGGTTTTTGAACCCAATTTTTGATAATTGCCAGCTGCTGGAAATCTTTATCGCCGAAAATAGGCATTATCAGGCTGTACTTAATCTGAAAAGCTCCTCTACTACAAGGTTCTACTACGTCAAAATGCCCAGGTCTGGATTTTCCCTTCCATTTTCGTTTTCTAACCCGTCAAAATCTGTAGCTTTTCTTTCGCTCTAATCCATTAGGATAAAGGTCTTCCACAGGATGGAGTAGCAGACTCGCGACCTGACATTTTAGTCTAAAAGGTCGATGTCTGGCTTCTATATGCTCGTGGGCAATGTTTCTTAAAATCACCTCGTGGGTTGGTGAACTGAGTAGGATTCACGAAAAATGAGAAGAAACTACGATATCATTCTCCCTTTCTGTGCTCTCGTGGAGAGTCCAGCAGAGCGCCTGTCCGCCATGCAAAAGCTATAGCCTCATTTGTGGCAGCATTATACCTATTTGTATCTACAGCGTTTTACAATTTCATAATGATCACACATACTCGCATTACTAGTAAACATTTCAAGTTAAATGAAATAGCTAAATTGACTGGGTTTTATTGGACTTTCATTTTGAATTTGTGCAGGTCAAGTTTTAGACCCTAGATAATGAGAAGAAAACTTAAATTTCAATTATAACATCATGTCAAAAATCAAAGTAGGAACCAACGGATTCGGTAGAATTGAGTTTAGTTTTTCAACGCAATGGTTGGAGAGAGATAACATCGAGGTTGTGGGAATTAACGACCTAGTAAAGTAGCAGACACATGTAGCGTATGTGCTAAAATATGGATTCAGTTCACGGCAGAAATGCATGAGGAGTTTCTGCGAGAAGGGGAACGACCCATCGTAAACGGAAAGTATCGTATAAGGCGCTTCTGAAAGAGATCCCAACAACTTGAAATGGGTTCTTGAAGTAGGTGCAGGAATACATCGTAGAATCTACAGGACTTTTCCTAACAAAAGAAACCGCTACCAGCACCCAGCCCGCTGGGTGCGAAAAAGTAGTTCTTTCACTGGCACCATCAAAAGATGATACGCCATAATGTTCGTAATGGGGTAAACCACAAAAAGAGCTCAAAAGCCGACCAAAAATATTTTCTCTCAACGCTTGTACTAATTAACCAAGCCTGTCTTGCGCCATGCATGTGGGCAAAAGTGGTCTCATGACAACTCTCAGGATTGTGAGAAGCGGTTGATGACCACTGTACACGCTACTACTGACACACAGAGAACTGCGGATGGGCCCATGCCAGACTGGAGAGTGGTCGTTCAGCATTGTCGAACTGTTATTCCTTCTTCACAGTTGCTATGCTAAAGCGGTAGGAGTGATTCCTTCTCTTAACGGAAAGACTTTGACGGGTATGGCGTTTAGAGTTGCCGACTACTGCTGATGTTTCTGTGATTGGATCCAACGGTAAAGATTCGAAAAGCAACTTACGATGAAATTTCAAAGAAACTATCAAATCTGCTTTCTAGACGAATTAAGGAATTTTAGGCGTTACAGAAGATCCTGTGGTATCCTTCAGGACTTTATAGGAGATAAGAGAACTTCTATAACTTCGCATAAAGGAGCAGGAATCATGCTTTCTCTAACTTCGTGAAGCTGGTATCTTGGTATGACAATGGGGCAGGATGTTCTAATATAAACTGGACGAGATTTGTGGCTCATTCAGCGACATTGTCGAATCAGTATTATTAAACAAAACCTCTTTAATCTTGGAATTAAGGAGGTTTCGCTTACATCGAGGGCAAAGAATAAGCAAACTACGACCTGCTTCGGAACCGGGCTGAGCCGGTTTCGAACCTATCGCAAAGGGTGATGAATAAGGGTGAAAAGAATGTTTTATTGACGTTCTACTGACCTTATATATTTAATTTGCGTTTCAATGTGTGTTTTCTGCGGTCTGTGCTGCATAACTTCGTGAGAGCTGTGTTTTTAAATCTAAAATCCAATTTTCACCCAAGATTAACTGTATAAAAATAAAAGAGTGATTACAAAAGATATTTTTATTTGCATTTGGTTCTTTTGTTCTTGGGAAGAGCCTATTTTATGCCGAAAAGCAGAAAAGTTTGATAAGGGAAAAACACGAAATAAAACAAGAGCCTAGGGATTACATGCACGAAGAAGCTCTGTTGTGTTGTAAAGAATAAAATTTCTACCGAATTTCTTCGTGTTGATGAACTTTTTCTATCCATTCTGGGAAGAAACGATGTTCATTTGGGATTTTAAGAAAAGACAAAATCACGGATAGTTTTTGGTAAGTCATGGATGTGGCAGCCAGCCCACAGCGAGGATTATTCAAGGAGAAAACCTGCATTCAGCAACCAGCGAACAGCCACAGCGTTCTTCACTTGGTAAAGTATTGGATTGGCACGAAGAAAGTTCCTAGCCGAGTTTTGGGGAGAAATATCTGCTCTATGGCAAGGAAAAACACGAATAATACTGCCCAAAAAGGGACATCGTGATACATCCTTGGTCTATTATTCCTGATGAAGAGCCCTATCCAGCGGTGTGCCAGAGAGGCTGGGGTTGTCCTCGGTTTCTCCTGATGTTTTCAAGGTTTTGGATGAAAAATTCCAATCCGTAGGAAAAAATATTCTCCTCTGGGCGATTTACCCTTGAGGCATATAATTGCTCGTATAGCAAATAGGATAATTTTGTCTTTAAATTTGATGAATCAAAATAAAAACATTAAATTCGCAGAAACAGTTAATCACAATGAATTATGATATCATCGTCATCGGGGAGTGGTCCTGGTGGATATGTTGCAGCAATTAGAGCAGCACAGTTGGGTTTTAAAAACTGCAATTATAGAAAAAGAAAATTTGGGTGGAATCTGCCTTAACTGGGGCGCATCCTACCAGCGCTTTTGAAATCAGCACAGGTTTTTAAATATATCAACCATGCGGAGGATTTTTGGTTTAAATAAAGTAGAGGCGAGTTTTGACTTCCTAATGTAGTCCAAAGAAGCCGCGGTGTAGCCGATGAGCAAAAGGGTGGAGTTCTTGATGAAAAAGAACAAAATAGATGTTATCTTCGGGACAGCCAAAAGTAAAACCAGGCAAGAAAGTAGCTGTGGAGAAAGATCGGAGCTGTACCGAATACACGCAGAACATATTGTTTTGCGACAGGGGCTCGTTCTCGTGAGCTTCTAATCTTCCTCAGGATGGCAAAGAAAGTGATAGGATACAGACAGGCGCTTACCCTTCCGAAAACAGCCAAAATCTATGATAGTAGTAGGTTCTGGAGCGATAGGAGTGGGTTTGCGTATTTCTGCTCTACGATGGGTACGGAGGTTACAGTTGTAGAATTCATGCCGAACATCGTGCCAGTGGAGGATGAGGATGTTTCTAAACATTTGGAAAAATCCTTTAAAAAGCAAAATAAGTAATGACCAACGCATCTGTGGTCTGTGGATACTCTGAGCGAGGGTAAAAAGCACAGGTGAACTGAGAGGTTGTGGGAATACAAGCGGACATTCTACTTTCAGCGGTGGGAATTACAGCTAATATAGAAAACATCGGTCTGGAAGAAGTTGGCATTAAAACCGAAAAGGCAGGAGTAGTAGTGTGGATGAATGGTGCGAGAACTTCCCGTGCCAGGATATTATGCGATAGGGATATCACTTCCTACTCCAGCTCTGGCGCATGATGGCGTCAGCAGAGAGATACTGCGTGGAGAAAATAAAGGACTGGATGTAGAGGCGTATGACTCGGCAATATCCCAGGATGTACATACTGCACGCCAGAATAGCATCTGTGGGGCTTACAGAGAAACAGGCGAGGCTACCGTGAGTGGAAAATTCCATTCTCTGCAAGTGGAAAAAGCTACCGCGAAATGGAGATACAGATGCTTTTGTAAAGTGATTTTTCGATGCGAAATGCGGCGAATGGCTTGGCTGTCATATGATAGGAACAGGCGTTACCGAAATGATAGCAGAGGCTGCGGCAAGAAAAATTAGAAACCACAGGACACGAAAATCCTAAAACTGTCCATCCGCACCCTACACTTTTCTGAAATCTGTGATGGGCTGTCGGGACGGCTTATGGAGGTTATTCATATTTAAATTTTACAGAAAGTAAGGAATAAAAACAAAAATAAAAGCTTTGTAATTCTTGTTATTGAGACTTTGGCGAAGCTTTTATCAAAATAAAGATGAAAAAGCATTTTTCTCAGAGGTTATTAATAGTAATTATAGCATTGTGGTTGTTTTTACCCTAGGTTTTCTTTTTTATCGTAATCGTGCCTGGGGATACGGCATTAAATTTATACTAACCACCTAATAGTTTATATATCGTTTATGATACCCAGCTGTTTTAGGGCTGATTTTGGGATTCAATAATTTTGTATGGGAAAAAAGAAAAAGAAAAAGCAAAACAAGTCTTTTAGTTTATTTATTTTCCTTTTATCTTATTTTTGATTTCTTTGTTTTCGTGGGATGAGCTAATTTGATAATGATTGTTTTTAGCTATAAAAAATAATATGGAAAAATCATTTTTTAAAGAACTTCTAACAGTGATTATAACTTTGTTGTGGTTGTTTTACTTAGTGTTTTTTTTTGTTTTAGGTACATCTGGATAGCCATCAGCGAAGACTATACCAAACAATTTATTTTGCCATGTTTATGATAACAGTTTAATTCATTTCAGGATTGGTTTTTAACGGATTCATGGTTTGTATAGAAAACGAAAAAAGGTAAAAACTAGAAACAAGTCTTCTCGTTCAACTGTTTTCTTTTTATCATATTTTGGTTTTCATTGTCTTAAAACATTAAAATAAGGATAATTTTAAATTACTTTATTAAAGATAAAATAAATATAGACTGTTTTTAAGAATCTAACAGTGATTGTATTTTATGATTTGTTTCACTTTGGTATGTTGCGTTGAAATTTTAATAGAAGGATGAGAGATGAGGGTATTCTCAGAACTGACGTATTTCTTTATTGACAATTGCAGTTATTTTAGGATTGATATTGGATGTAATATCTTTCGATGGGAAAATCAGGAGGTCTGACATTGCTGACCTTCTTGATCTAACTATTTGCCTCTGCCTTTATTTATTTATTGGTTCTTTTGTTATTCTTTTTCATTGATGTTAATGAATAATTTAAATAATGGTTGTTGCAACATAAAAAATAAACATGATAAAACATTTTTTTAATAAGACTCCCTAATAGTGAAAATGCGCCAACTCCGTACTTGTTTCCCAGTTTTGTTTTGTTCTAGGTGCATCATCAGATGATGAGTTAATAATTGAGTTTACTGTGACCTTCTTCTTTATATTGTTTATAAACTAATAGCAGTTGTCTTTATTACTAATTTAGGGCAAACAATTATAAAGCAGCGAAAGATAAAAATAAAAACAAGTCTTTTTATTTTTATTCTGCTTTTCTGTTGCAGGCTGGCTATTTTTTCCGTTTTAACAATGACTCTGGGCTCTCAGAACTAATAATTAGGATGTGTGCATGTCTGGCGGCAGGAACTAATGCAGGGGGCTCGGGATTTCTTGATGAAGAGAAGGCATCAAGCGGGATGCCTCATGAGGAATTTTGACATGGGATCTCAGTGACTCATCCCTGCCGTGGGAGAAAACACCAAGGGATTTTGGGACTGCTGGTCGGTGTGTTTTTCAATTGGGCTTATGTCCTTTAATAGACTAGAGTTGTCAAGTCTACTGTTTTTAAATATCTAAAACCCTATTTTGGGAGATGAAGGCAGGAGATTTTAAAAGAAGTGGAGCATCACCGCTACGGATATCGTGACTGAGGAACTGAAAATTTTGACTCACAAAACCAGAGTATAGATGCCATCATCAGCTGTCCCAGCACTTCCCTGGGATTGCTACGCCGTATATGTTCGACGGGTGCTGTGATGGTAGGAATCACTAACAAATTTCCTGGACATCATACGAGACGGGTGTTAGAAGATGATGAGCGTTTACTCTTTCTTCGCCGCAAGAGTAAACAAAACAAGATAGACTCACCGCAAAATCATGTTCTATCAGACGTTTCCGATATGCCATCTCACAGGGTGGAAACTTTGGGAATTGCCTACTGGATGGCTTATAGATTCACAGAAACTCTCTAGTGCAACACTTTTTGAAGTTAAAAGCAAAATGGATGGGAATTTTCGAAATAGGATACGAGGAGGCGAGAGATAGTTTTGATACTTGAACTTATTTTAACCTAAATAAAAGCCGTTTTATTTTGAATAGCTTGTTTTAGAAACCAATCTTATCATTTTGGCAACAAAAAGCGATGTTTACACTCTTTGGTTTCAAGAAATTTTAGAAACGGCAACCGCCTCTTGTCCGGTGGCTTATTTGGTTTTCTTCGGGAGCATTTCGGCGAAATTTCGCCAACCTTTTGGGCGGATGCAGATCATACCTTTTTGCCTCTTTCTTTGGAAATAGTGCAAATATACTCTTCCTTCAGTAGTTTTTCTCCTGTTTCATCCGCAGACCTTGCATCACCGGCAATAGTAATACGCGGTCTTCTATATCCTCACATTTCTGTGAGGACTTTCTGCATGGTAACTAAAATCATGCATAGCATACCTCGCCGAAAAAATCGGTACTTCCATCTAAGGCAGGGATAACCAGTCACTGTCATCTCCTACCCCTTGGTTTCCTGTTTCTCAAAGCAATATTTATGATGAGGGCATTTTAATGAAAGTAGGTTTCATTTTCTTCAATTTCATCAAAAATATGATAATCGTGGAGCTGGTTAGCAATGCATTCACTTCAAGGAATTTGCTGAATTTCTTCTTTTTTATTGCTGGTTGTGTGTGTCATGAGCAGGATTTCCATAAGTTAATGATTAATAATTTAAATCTATACTTTTCAATATTTTTGGGTGGGGCTATGGTTTTAGAACGGACTTATCAGTGTGAAAAAGAGATACATATTGTCATGATTGACCTCCAGTGTTACCTTTGTTTTCAGCAGGGAATTGGAGTACTAAACCTGTTCTTTTGAATTGAAACGGAATAGATTCTTCTTTGAACAATGAATGTTGTATACGGCATGATGCTGAAATTTCACTGGAAAAATAAAAGGATAGTTTGCTGCAGAAGCGACGCGCCACCGTGACTCATTTGGTCTGTAATGGCAGCTTTCTAAATGTTCTTTCAGATTATCAAATCCTTTGAAAATAGTATTCGTAGAGGCGATTTTGTTGATTGTCATCCTGTGAATTTTTGCTGGTGATATAGACTCATTCCACTTTGCTTTGTTGGATAACAGGACTTTCCTTTGGGTGGTTTCTTCTTGATCAATCGTTTTTATATCGATCAGATCTGACTTTTAATTGTTTTTGTTCTGCTAATCCAAATCCAGTTATTCAGAAGAAAAATATACTAGACGAGCGCCCGCCGCCAATCTTTTTTATCAATGCTAATGAGATAGCAGTATCAGTAGGAATGATCATTTTTCCATTTTCCCAGTCTGTTTGTTTGTGGAATTACACGCCGCTGTTCCATTTAGAACGATGGCGACTCATTATCGACTCAAAACGGTTCCGTGGTAGGATGGAGCGGGGTTTCGTTTCAAATCAACGTCCACGGTGCCCGTGAGTTCTTAAGTTCAAACTAAATGTTCTGTGACTTCATTTTAGATTCAATGCAAAAATATCGAAAAGGGGCAGAAATAAAAGACTAATAATGAAGAATTTACATGAAACAGAAAATTCATTAAATCCGTTTATAAGGTTTATTTTTTATGCACGTAACACCATTAAATAAGTGTCAACCAATTTTTGTATGAGAATAGGACTGCTTGCAGTATATTGACCATCATAATGGTGTTTTGCATGGGAATTTTGAAACATTTGGTTTTTCGGCATACTTTTTTAGGCCTTAGGTTTTGGGAATCTTTCTGCTTTACACAAGAATACGGAGAAGAGGAATAGACTGATTTTAAGATACTGAACTCAGGGAATTTTGCTTCTGATGTGGATGACAGCAGTAGGTTTCAAGCAACTCCTGCAGATTTCTGACAAGGGCGCTTCGATATGGTTACGGCCGTGCCTTTTGGGGTTTGTTGCTATTCTTTCCCCGGAAAACTCATTCCAGTTCAAATTCAATTCAGCCATTTTACTGGAAATGAAGACCATACAGAAAATTTAAGTTTGCAATGTGATGAAGATGTGGTAGGTTCAGAAGTCTATGGCGGTAGGAGCTGGTGCAGCAGTGAAGTTTGCAGGCAGGGGCCTGCATCATGGCAAAATCTCTCTCTGGTGCAGCAGGATATGGATCATATCAAGACAGTTGGTGAACTTTACAGTTAACTGGATAAGCTGGGATAAAAATTGGAAGATAAACTGATTAAGGAAATGCTGGAAAAGGAATTTCACAAACAGTGGCTTCGAACTCTTTGGAGGACTTTCTAAAAGGATACACTTTTGCCTGAAGAAAATTAAAGGATAAGTTGGCGAAAAGAGATAGAAGAGCTAAGGTTTGTGTTCAGACCAATATGGACTGGTTTAATGTCAGGGTTTTGAAGTTTGATATGCTGCCACCCATGGTTTGGACACTACACAGGGCGATTTTTGAAGTAAGGCTCAGGACAGATCTGGATAGGGTCTATCGGCGGCGGAGAGACATGACAATCTTACGGGTTTTCATTCATGAATTTTCAGGGATTCAGGTTCATTCAGGGCTGGATAATTCTGCTACATTGGCAGGAATTGGGGCTTTTTTGCTGAGAATAAAACGCCTAAATAGAATACCTTTTTTACGAATTATGCAGCGATGGGAGACAGCAGAGACAATGTCAAAAAGCCAGAACTAAGGGTTTCATGGGCTGGCAAGCGCAGGCTGAAGAGCAATTTCACTTCGAGGAGAGGAACAAGATTGTTTATGGAGATGGGATCAAAATATGGGTTATAATGACAGGACAGCGGAGAGCAGAAAACAATAGGTTTGAGGTTTTTGAGATAAAGTAAAGTTTAACAAAGATAGAATAGAGCAAAATAAATAATTAATGTGATACATAAACAGACAGGTTCATTTCTGAGGTTTTGACAGTTTTAGATGGTTATAGCATGGGAAGAAATTTCAGTAGAGACAGGTGTTGTAGAAAAAGGGTTTCTTGGGAGAAGCAAGTCGGGATTGGCGGGAGATGGGAAGAACTGCAGATTAATAACAAGGTTTTCCGTGAGGGGGAGGCTGGCGTTCAGGATACCACCGTGACCTGAACTTTGCGATGGCGTGGGAGTTTGAGCGTATTCACGTTTTTGTCCATTCTGTCACGAATACTGATGTGGGCTTTGAACCCGCTTCAACGGGAACAGATGCGTCGCCGTGCGACTCGTTCTTTGAATGAAGACCGGAAGCGGAAGGTTGTTTGAAATTCGAAAAATGTTTCATCGATGTGTCGCTGCAACGGGCAGATCTTGGGGACTGCCAGGCTGTCTGGCAATAATGTTTATAAAGTAAGGGGTCAGGTGCTCCCACAATGGGCTGGGAAGTGACTTTTGGAACGTCGGAGATGCATCAGCGAGGGGCATTTTGAGGCTTATCAATGCGGCATTGTTAACTGCGGGTGCCGATGATATGTCTATTGTTGGGATGACGGCTACGAATTCTGTTCCTACGCACAACCAAAAGAGCAAGGAAGATTGTCTGAAATTTTTGACGGTTTCAAAAAGAAAAAGAAAGGCGACAAGCAAGGATGCGAGGATTATCAAGTAAGAGCGTGGGATTATCGATGCTTTTGAGCTTATGCCCGTGCAGAGCAACTGGCAAGGGAGGAAAACATACCTGTGATTTTACACATTATAGAAGTTACACAGCCGCAGGGACACTCTACTTCTGGTTCTCATGAGAAATATAAGGATGAGGAAGAGAATGAACTTTGAAACGGAGTTTGATTGTCTTAATAAATTTAGAGAATATGGATTTTAGAATTATTCTATCAAATAGATGGCGAAGAGCGAACACTTTCTTCTGTGGAGGAGCTGGATGAAGAGATGAAAAAGAAGCAGCTTTGTGAGGAAGAACAGCAGAAGAAGGCTTGGGCGAATATAGAGCTTTCGATAGACCATGTCAAGAGTAAGTTTACCACCATTACGGTAAAACAGTTTAATCAACCAGAAGTTGCTGCATTATTGCGGAGGATTTTCAACGTGGTTACAGTGGGCAAGATGTTTTTGCATTGGTAAGAAAAAGTGCTTTTGGGCTACGAGAGGCAAGAGCCTGACGAGAGACAAAAATCTGGTGCAGGTTTGAAGAATTTTCGAGAAGAGATGAAAATTGTTCATCATCTATATACAGCGAATCAGAATTGGAAGCGCCGTATTCCAAGCAAAACCAGTTTTCAGCAAAGATTCTTGAATTTTGGATGGAAGAGTAGTGATCCGTAATAATTTTGACAGATTTTTGAGAAATATCCAGAAACATTAATTTTAGGTGAAGATACAGGAAGCATCGGTGATGTGAACCAAGGACTTGAAGAATGCAGGAAAATACGGCGAAACCAGAATTGCAGATACAGGAATCCATTAAACGAAACTATTTTAGGGCAGGGGATTGGTTTGGCAATAAGAGGTTAAAGACCGATTACGAAAATCCATTGGATTATGTTTATATTGTCTGCAAAGGGATGAGCGATGATTTGGCGACTTTACAATATAGAACCAAAAGGCGTTCAAAAAGCTCCTGTTATCATTGAAACTCGCGGACACCGTTTGGAAGGGTGTGGCATTCGAGGTCGCCTATGGCAGAGTTCTGAACTTGGTAGAGGAATGATGGTTTAGTACCGAAACCTTACCCAAGCAGCAGAGTTCTATAATACGATGCTGATCTGATGACACGGCGCTTATCGCCGGAACCGCTGGAACGGATACCGATTGAAGAAAAACAACGAACAACATCGGTGAATTTACTGCCTGTCGGAAGGTGGAAATCGCAGAGCAGGAAAAGATATCCTGCGGTGACCTACGGTTCTACTTGGAAAAATCTTAACAGAAGCCGTGCTGGAAAAATTGGCAAAACAGAGCAGATGCTGAGGTGATAGATGTTCAGTCGCTATTGGTTGACGTCGGCGGAAATCGGCGAGGTGTGAAGCCAATCGCCTAGCGGTGATGAATGAGAAGATGTAGGGGTGGAGCTTCGGCGCTATCATGCAACGGCGATTTTGGAGGCAAAGGGCGTTTAGATAACCCAGACAACGGAAAAACCGCGACCATGGCGCATAAAACCCTGGGCAACACGCATCGGACGGAGACTGTTCTCTAAACGTCTGTGGAAGACATCGTGAAAAAGTTTATGACCTTTTCCATGAAAGCAATCATCGAAATTCTAAAAATATTATAAATTTAAAAGCAAAAAGAAAACCTCATGCTTTAAGGAGGTTTTGCAGTCATTTGTTAAATTTCGTGCCAGAAGGTATTAAACCATCTTATTTGTCAACGCATTCTGGCTTTTTCTTCCAGCCCTCTGGCGGAGTTCTTTGCTACTATCTGGAACTATGATCCATTAATATACTTACGATAAATCTTCTCCATCACATATTCTACTAGAATTTTCTACCTAAATCAGATTTATTAAAATTCGTTGATGAGTAGTAGACCTGCTTTAAATATGATCTGTTTTTTCCCACTTTGTGTGTATAAAAATCATATGCACTCACTTTTTATGTATATTTGTAAAATGTTCTATAGTGTATCTACCTCTTTCTATACAAATTGGAGACGATAATAAGTGCTACATAAGGAAGCTGATGATGGATGCTCTATGCCTATTAATATATATCTGCCTACTTTATTGCTGATTTCCATTTATTTGGGATTTTAACAATCTCTATTTTTATTTTTGAGGTTTAAAAATCGGACGGCAAGCAGTGTAGCAGAAATGGTAAGACCTATCCCAAGGCTACCCACATACCGCGCCATTTCCATAGTTATACGGAAGAAATACAAAGCTGGAGGCGGTACCGCAGTGGGCGATGAATAATGACCTCGATGACACACATCTTGTAATGCACTGAACCACATGGCTCGTCATCCGAAGCTGGAAAAAGCGAAGCGAGAACCAGCAACACTGAGCCAAAAGCAATCACAGCTGTTTGTTTCTTTTGTAAGAATGTAGGCAGGACATTTTTACCGTGGTAAGGTCAGGCAAGCATAAGCATGAATAGGAAAACTATTTTCATGTTGTTAATTCCTAGCTTTCTCACGGCTGAAAGTCTTTTTCTCCGCGTTTTTCCAATCATAATCGTGGAAGCTTCACACAAAACCAACACAAAGATTGAAGATATAAAGGAAATATACTTATGGTAACGGTGAGCAGCGATGTCCGTAGTGCTTACCGCGCCTGCGGTAAAACACGCCAAGCGAGCAGTCACCTCAGCTTCTTCTCATAACCATAGGAAGACCTAATTTCAACAGAGTTTGGAACATATTCCTTTTGAGAAACCATGACTCAGCTCAATATCTTCTTATTGATGATTTGCTTTTGTCGGTATGTAAGAAAATAACAGAGAAAACCCTTGCAATCGGCATGCTTGCCGGGCAGCTCAGCCACGCCCATCGGTTCCAGACCAAAAGTCCTTTCATGAAAACATAGTTAAAAATTACATTGACGATGAGGGTTCGCCAAGCAGTGGCTATCGTTACGCCGATGGTGTGGGACAGACCCTTCGAGCTTCTCTCAAAAGGGTCTGAAATTTCATTATCCAGATTACACTTTCTGACGAAATGATAGAAAAGGTATAAAAATAGCATCACGAATTGTTCACTCTGGCTGTTTGGCGTAGTGTAATGTGGCGCTATGTGGCTAATAGAATAACCAGGTCAAAATAAGTTAGATGATGGTATTTATCCTGCTCGATGACGAAAAAACACTAATGATTCTGTCATGGTCTTTGTTGCCTGAACCTCCAGGAGACTAATGGTGAATGGCAAATGAAACTCCAACTCCAAAATAAAAACTGAGATAAAAACACATGGTTTGCATGCCGTGGAAGCCAGTGCGGGTGGCGCCTGGCGCATTTCCACCATCATATCAAACGATTGCGGAAACCTGTCCAACTGTTAAGCATCACAGGGAGGAAACAAGTTTAAAAACATTCTCGAGGTATATATTTAAGATTAAGCGATAAGCATAAATTATTTTCTTTACAAGTGATTTTTGCTCTTCCTGCTGTCACAGGGTTTGAACCCGCAAATGACCTTTCTACTACATTTCTAAGTTCTCCGGATACCCGTCAAAGGGTGGGAGGCTTTTATGGCTTTGATGGCATCAAATTCTTTTTACCGAAAGTTCCCTGCTCCCTCCGAGATAAGTTTCGTGAAATGAACACTAAAATAGGAATATCGTCCTTTCTTTCATCAGAGAGGGTATGGTTTTCTATCACGGAAAACTACGCGGTAGAGTCTTCACGGGTACTTCTTCTGTTCTTTTGAATCTTTTGTTGGTCGCCGCCAACATACCCTCCGCACCGGCTTCGCGGCAGCCATACAGGTGGCACTGCTCCTGCAGCTTTGAGACTTTGTTTGGGCTACGATATCACCAGTTCATCTGGGAAAAGAATTACCACTTGAATTAGGCTTCCGGTTCAAATTTCCGCCATTTGTCTTCGTGCTTCCCGTGGGGAAGGAACCTTTTACATGTCCGAGGGTTTGGCAGCAGGAGTTCTGGAAAGGATGGCGGCGCGGTTTGCCTCTACGATAGGGTTTTGCTGCGCGTTCTTCCGGGAATGAATGGCGGTAGTATAACTACCAGCTCTTTTAGAACCATTAGAACTGTGATTGGGACTCTGAAAGCCGGATCTCGCTTACTTTTCTCACGCTGAGATATTTTAGAGCGGAGATTCCCTTAATCATTGATATTTTTGGATACCAGCATAAGCTGGTGTTTTCGCTGATGAACGGTGCAGCATTCTGTAAATCTTTCTTTTCAAAAGCTTTGTTTTCACACGCTTGTGATAATATTGATATCAATGAAGCTTTGAAATAAAATATGAGCTCCGTTTTCAGACCGGCAACAGGTAATACCTGTCTGTGAAATCATTAAACACTGGGGCACCTGTTGAAGACTCTGACTGAGGTTCAGTTCCTGATAGTTTAAACGTTTTGATGTTAAGCAATGAGTCAAAGTCATTTCTAATAATTGCCATGAAACGTCTGATATTTTCAAGCATTGACGATTTCGAACCTTGTGTCTATACAATATGTTTCAAGGTGGTAGAGATAACAATATTTCTACTATAGAGATTTTACGTAGGATAGTCTGAAAATTTTTATTTCTTTTATGGCTTTGGTGAAGAATGGAGGGTGTTCTGTACTGTTCGGTAAAAGAAATGTGAAATGTTACTATATTTAACTAAAACCTTTGGTGCTGGTTTAATTCGGGCACTGCTTTTAGTCTTTGATGGTTTCGGTTGTCGCGGTTTATGAATTCTGGATGAGAATCTGAAATTTGTGATAGAAAGGAAGTGGTTATCCTGTGGAAAAATATTTCCTCGTTTGAAGAATTACTAAGGGGCTGCACAAAGTGGAATAGGTTTTATTCCAGGAAAAAATACAATGCAATACTTTCTATTATATGTGGGGAAAGCAGGTGGATGAGGTTTCCGAAATAGCTTGAAAGATGATTTTGGAGGAATGTTGTGTCCCGCTATGTGAAATCCCAATTCTACGATAAAATATCATTTTATTAGACTGGATGAAACACGCTTCCGCTAAGATGAATATAAAATTTGTCCCAAGGGGCCAGGCAAAACTTGTCTGTGATTCAGTGAGACGCCAAGTACTCTGTGAGTGCGCTATAAGGTTTAAATGGAATATCACAGAAAGAGTTAATTTAAGCCTCAAAAACCCACTAGAAAATCTTCTGGAAGTGTATAAAGGGTGTACTCGTGAAATAAATGGGAGGCATGCATAATGGTAGAGAGCAGGAGGCGTCTGCTGCTGGGTTGAGGTGTAACGGCACCATTTAATCAAGGGATATTATTTAAAAATATTGTAACAAATCATAATAAAATTGATGAGTTACTGACAAAGATTTATCAAACAAGGAAGATGAATTTGGCATGCCTGTCCTTGCAAATGGAAGAGGAAATCTTAGAAGCGGAAATTTCTTATTTTACACGGGAATTCCGCTATACAAGAAGAGAAAACAATGGATAATTTTGTTTCAGAAAACTGAATAAAATCACAAAAATACAGCATGTAATTACAGGGACAATATATGAACTGAAGAATAAACAATATGTAAAACTAAAAGATAGCCAGAAAAAAGACTCACATAGAGGCAGGCACTTTTGGAAGGAATTGTTTGTGAAACACCCAGGCAGGGGAGTGTTGCTAAATTAAAACAACTTTCCTGTTTTTAAATAAGAAACTAAGTAATGAATAGATGGTTGGGTTTCGTTTTTAAATACGACGCATGTAGAGGTTGATAGACAGTATGTATCAACAATATCTTCAGAGTCCTGATATGGGCAACTAAGTGAAATCGTTTTCAGGGCTGAGTTGCGATAGAAATTATGGAGATGAAGTGCAGGAAGTTCCTCCAGAGTGATTTGAACAGCCGCCTGGGTGTGCTGTCCCAGAGGATGTCTCAGGAATTTGGGTTATCAATCTCATTGAGGCCCCATCATTATAAGGGAATCTTTTGCAGACCAGTCATGAGGAAGCGTGGGGGTATTCGCCGACTCTTTGATATTGAGGGCTGGGTCTTACAGAAACTGAGTTTGGGCGAAATTTAGATTGTGCTACACAGGTCGAGATGACCGCTCAAAACTACTTTGGAGGATGTTATAAACATCTGAACTGGAGTATGTTTCCCATCAGGGGTTGGAATATATTCACATCAAAAATGGCGGAAGAGAAAAATTTCATCAGAAAAATGGTTCAGAAAATGAAAATCATCCGATTCTTTCCGTGGAGGAAAAAGCAGATTGCATAACTAAGCAAACCATAGCTTTTGAGCGCTCTTCATACCAAATTTGTCGGGCGAAGGGTTTTCTCTAGAGGCGGCGGTCCCTTATCCCGAAGTGAATCAACAGTAGCTATTCTTCAGCATGGTGTAGATGGGGGTAGTTCAAGACGAAACTCACCGTGGGAGGCTGAATGTTCTGAGCGTATTTTCCAAAAAATCATATAAAGGAAATTTTCTAATTGAAGGAATTCGATGAAGATGTTTATCGCAGCGATGTGAAAATATCATCTCGGTGCATCTAAAGAGTGACAGCAACTTCTGGCGAGAGAGGTGAGAATCAATCTCAGTTCCTAACGCCTCATAGAAACGTGGGAGCTTTGGTTCAAGGGGATTTGTGAAACAAAAATAGACCAGTATAAAGGAGATTACACAAAGTTTACCGATTGACAGAACTGCCGTTACAGGCAGGAATTATACATGAAATCGCCCAAGGCCAGTGACGCCTGGACGGCTGCCAAAACAGGGAGTTGGAACGGTGCATATCGTGGTCGTAATCGGGTGGGCTTTGTGTATCTCGATGGCGTTCTTCTACTTGTTATTGCTGATATAGCGAAAGTTACGAGGACTCTCCTGTGATGCATATCAATGCCGATGATGTGGAAGCCAATGGTTGCATGCCATTCACTTTGCGGCAGATTATAGAACCAAATTCACCGAAGATGTATATATAGACCTTTTGGGTTACCGAAAATATGGGCATAACAGGGGATGGGGCAAGATTTACCCAGCTAAACACATATGATATAATCATAAATCATCCTAACCAAGGAAAAGTTATAAACAAAAACTACTTCAAGAAGGCATAGTTTCTGATGAAATCATTGCAGAAATGAACGGGGTTTTAGCTTCTTTTGGATGAATTTTTGAGGCAGCAGAAAATCGAACGAAAATCAAAATGACCATTTTTGCTTCGGAAGGTGGCATTTTCAAAATCGGCCTGGGAAAAACGGAAAGGATGGATACCAGATTTGATTTAGCAGAATTAAAAATTAGCGCAAAACTTTTTGAACTCAAACGGTAAAGATTATTAAATAAAATTATTCGTCTTTTCCAGCAACGGAAGAGCTAAAATGGTTCAGGAAACCAACGAAATGGACTGGGCGTTAGGAGGGTGGTGGCGTATGCTTCCTGCTGAAAGGGGCTATAATAGCATCCGTATTTCGGGCGGGGATGTGGGCGATGGGACTTTCTCCTGCGTCACGCCGTTTGAAAACGGAAGAAGATACAGGGAAGAATATATTTATTTAAAGAATGTTTCGACAGCAGATTTGATATCTATAATTCCCATCTTTCCGAATATGGTCTTGGTTTTGACTATGGCTGTACTTGTAGCTATAAAACCACTTACGATTTGGGAGGCTGGGTTTAGGGTTTTACTTGAACACAGACCCATCATAGACCAATATTTGGTAGCTTGGCTCCAAGAGGGAAAAAGCCAGGTAAAACAGGACGTGATCTTTCAACTCACTCACCGAGATGGAAGGGCAGGACGCAGGCACTCTTCCATGAGATTGGAGGAATTCCTTACGCTTTGTGCTAATGAAAATATTTACACAGCAGCTGGCCGCCCGCCGACCTGTGTTACCATTAGCCCAGAAGACAAATGAAACTGGCAATTCAGAAAGCCTTTAGTAGTAATGACTCCGGAAAATCCTTGTTGAGACAATCAAAAGTGGTTCTGGAATTGAAGAAAATGGCAAATAGAGTTCAAACTCTGATAGATGATACCTTGATTAAATGCTGGAAAAGTGAAGGAAATAATAGCCGCGTGTGGTAAAATCTACTATGAACTTTGTAAAGAAGAACTAAACGAGGAAAGAGTGGCGATGGTAAGATTGAACAATTGTATCCTTTGGATAAACAAACTCTTGCAGGGATAATGAACAGACCAGCACCCATAATAAAGAAATGGTATGGGTGCGGAAGAACCTGAAAACTGTAGAGACTTGGGCGTATCTTGAGAAACGAGAAATACAGAATTGAGGGTAATCAGCAGTGTCCAGCGTTGCGCTTGCTAAAGAACACACAAGGTTTTTGATAAAAACCAAAAACAAAATAAATCAGCAGTGTTTGATTTGGAAAATTTAATAGGATAAACAATGATTTTGCAGTAACATAAAATACGAAACTGTAATATATTAAATGAAAGTGCCTTCTTGAAGCGAATCCATCACAAGTAAGAAATCTCGCTCTTGGTTAGTAAAAGATGGTGATTTTGAAAAGACAGCCGATAGCAGGGGTGAGGTCTGATGGGCGACACTAGAACTCCCAGCCGAGCAGTCAGGAGTAATTACCCTAAAAGCAGGAAGTGTGGTAAAGTAGATAGAGTGGTCTGTAGATATCACAAGGGTCCAGCCATGAGAAAAACCACTGGAAATGGTGGGAGGCACAAACAGTGGCTGCTCACAGAGCCTAAAAAGAGGAATTCATCCATGCCTACAAAAGTGATTTTAAAGGGGCAGCATTGAATGCTGATAAAGTTACAGGAACAGGCGTGAGCGGAAAAATCACCAAGGAATGCGATAAAAAGCTGTGTCACTGGCGATGGGAAGAACACCAAGGAAACCGAAACAGACCGTTACGAAACTTTCTGTTTTAAGGCAACGTGGGTGGTTTCGCGAAGAACAAAAACATACTCTTCACTCAAGGGTGGATATGAGCGAAGGTACTCAGGCTGAAAGCATAAAGAAGAATTTTCACGAGAAACCACGGCGTGAGGGCTTGGTTTTGTCTTTTCTTTACAAAGGGCGTACCAGAGCTTGCAGAAACTGTCCAGATATTGAATGCGGCGATAGATGGCGACCAAATCGATGGTTTTTGTGATATTTCTGTGGCGTTTCTGAGGTTTCCAGCAGATTGCCGGAATATCGAGAGATACAGGGCACTGTCCTTTTTTTAAGGTGTGAGCTGAAAATTAAGGTTAGCTAAAGTTCTATTGATGGGGCCTATTTCTGTAGATAGAGATGACTGACGTTTGCCGTACTAATGGTGAACTTTTCGGTTCTGTCTTTCTACATGATTGTCAATCACTTGGTGCAGATTACGGAATATCATGTATTTTGAAACGCCACTGTGGCTAACTCAATGAAGAGCAGTGAAATCATCAGAATGTCTTTGGCGCTTTCTTGTGATCATGGGCAATCACGATGGTCATTGGTCACTGCGTGGGATTCTGTGAAGAAGCCATGAAAGTCGGTCGAATAACGGGAAAACAACAGAAAGAAACTTTAAGTGTGAGGCATCTGTGCGTAATCAAATAATGCCATTTGGTGGGGTTTCATTTAATGGTGAGAGGTGCAACAGGTGAGGATAACCAGTTCGGAGGTTAGAGTGCCTGGTTTAGTTAGGAGTTTTCTTGGTGGGTGTCAAGGCCAGTTTCAGGAAAAAGGGTAAAGATTGCTAGGGTTTAATCGTTAGGAGGGTGCCTAAAATTGTGGGGTGGGGCCCGTTCAGGAGGTCCAGGGGTATTAACAGGTAAGTGGTGAAGTTCACTGCCCTGGCTCAAAAAGAGCCTAGACTTTCTTTGTGGGTTGTCTGTTGCCTCAAAAGGCGATAAAATGGGGTTTGTACAGGCTAAAAAAATAAGTATGAAATGTTAGAATTTAATGAGAAGTTCACCTAATGTGAAATCAACAACGTTTAATTTAACTCTCAAACTATTCCTTAAGCTCAGTCATCACTTTCCAGGCTGATGCAGAACAGGTTTCTAACCAGACCCGAGGCTTTTTAGAATTAGGAAAATCAATAAACTTCAGAACATGCTGCCGGCTGTGGTAGGGTGTAGGGCTCAGGCTGAGGTAAAGGCAGAGAGCAAAGGCAGGAGGGCTGCAGAACCAATCGGTTTGTGGCAAACATCAGAGAGTGTGAGGCCATTATCCATGTGCTGCGCTGCTGAGAATGGCAATATTGACGTCAATAATGGAAGGCTCTGTGGCCGCTCAGAGACAAAGATAAGCTATAGATAGAACTCCGGCTGAAGGTTTTGCGACACTGGAAAAGCCGCCGGGCGAAAAACGGTCTGGAAGGGGAAGTCGTGGCAGCGAGCATTGGTGGCTGGGCGTTATGAAAACGGTGATATGAAGGTCCCTGTGAGTGGTTTTCTCAGCCGATTATCGATGAAATTAATGTATTAAAAGCGTGCTTTATGTCTGCAATGTGGATGAAAACATAGCATCAAAAACGGAAATCCTTGGATTGAAAAGACTGAAGAAATGGCTAAAAAGAGGTTCGGATACCTTAGTTTAGCAGCTCAAGATAAACGGACATATCAATAATTGGAAACTTGAAACGCCAGATTTTTTTTGGAAGAACTGGGATTGGAGGAACCGGTAAATAAATGATCGCCAACGCCTGCAACCTGAAACGTGAACTTATTTCACGGCAGGCGTGAAAAGTAAGGAGCATAGACTATCGGTACATCGGCTGGACAACGCCTCAGGCAACACGGTACACCAGATCATCCACTCTGGTTTGAAAAAGGTTTCATTCGTGCCGAAGTCATGAAACCAGCGAAGACTTCCTGCACTACGACTCCTGACTGAAAGTAAAAGGCTGGAAGCTACTCAAATGAAGGAAAAGAATATATTTTGGGATGGAATATGTGCATTTTGGGTTTAATATTTGAATAATAAATCCCCGCCGAATGAAGGCGATTTGTTTATCATAATTGGGGATCTTGATGCAGAAGTTTAATACAGATTGAATACTGCTGGCAAAAAGTAAAACCTCGAAAACCGATTTTTAAAGAGAATAGAATACTTAGTATTGTTGTCAAAATTAAAGGCAGAAATACCTATGCGGGGCTGTATGGCCTCGGTGTGAAATTCTACTCCTGCTAGTAGAAAGTGCACCCCATACCTACTTTCAGGAGGGACTACTTTTAGTTTAGAATGATGTTAACTCCAAAAAATGGGCTCCTGCATGGATTTGTTTACTCCTGCATAATAATGGAGATGATGATGAAAGAAAATTCCTCAAGCAAAGTTGTAAAAGATTTATTGAGCCCTTGTGATATATAAGCTATTCTTCACGCCGATTCTGTTTTCCTGAGCAAAGTAAACTTGTCAGGGAAAAAGGCTAAGGAAAATATCTTTCATTTGTAAATATTTCTAAATATTATTAAATAAGTGAGAGTATCGGTTTGAACCAGACAGCCTCTGTTGGGAGGCTGAGTTTTATAAGCTTCAGGTTGCTCTAATTTTGTGCTGACGGGCGGTGGTTTCGTTCATTGGTTTATTTGTCCATCCGGGATTTGGGATTCTTTTTCATACAATTTGAACTGGACTGAGGGTTGGTATCAGACATGGTTGAGACCAGTGCAGTGGGTCCAGTGTGGGCTGTTGAGGATGGGTTGGGCCTTGGCAAGTGGGTGTAAATGTGGGAGGATACACACTCCAGCTACAGGATGTCCTTTTTAATCTGAGCAACTTCGGTGCTGGGAAGTAGGAGAAACAAATTTCACTCTGGTTTCCGTCTTAGTGCTGATCAGTGTTTATATATCAAATGATAATGCGAGGGAGGTCATAATCACCAGCTATCGAGCATACTAATGGCTATGTTCAAAGGAACTTTAATCTTAGTAATATCTTTGGTGGTTACAAAGGAGTTCCTCGTACATTTGAAGTAGAAGCGTTGCTGGACCAGGATGGTTGATCTTACAATCCTGGTAGAAACAGTTATAATGAGATGACAAACCGTTTGGTGCTAACTTCTTGCTTAACTTGGGTGCTTCTAAGGCTTGGGCTATTAAACAGTCCGCCAATCTATATGTGCTTTGACCAGCGTATCAACAAGATCATGGTCTTGGTAAAATAACAACTCTTTCACGCAACGCAGGATTTAGGTCTTGTTTACCGAGATTTAAAGGTAACGAACTCATCACTTTACTGCTTGCTGAGCCATCGGTTTCTCATTCCTGGTGGAGGAGATAATTCTGCTGCATAACCAAAAAGACAGAAGAATTAAAGGGAGGATGCAAGCAGAATCAATCAGTTAGAAAAAGAACTTTGCAGATTGCTCGTAACAGAAAACCACAAAAAGAAACTATAGTAGAAACTAAAAGAACATAGAGTCTGTGGTTACTTTCGCACAAGGCTTATCATCGCTCCTTCTCAAAAAAGCCGAATGTAGCTAAATTGCTTCTTGTTTGAGAAGAAATATCCTAACAGTAGGTTGTTATCGAAGGTTTTGCTTCACAGAAGGAAGTATTGAAGTTGGCAAGAGAAAAGAATCAACTTCAAAGCTCGTGCAGGAAATGGTTAAGCGGGTTCTTATCAAGCAATACAAAATTAAGTACAGACATCAAACAGAAGGAGAATGTGAGATGCATGTTCTCAGGGCTGGATTGGAACAGAGTGGTAGTACAATTGAGAGTAATTGAAATTTCCAATATTCATAAAAAATAGGAAGGTAAATTTTACCTTCCTAAGCCTTTCTCTATTTTCAAGGAACTTTTAACTTTGAAGGCTTTTTTAACTGAAAATAATACACATGGATATTTAAAACTTTGAGACTTGGGCACTCAGCATTACTGCAGAATCTAATTTTGTGAATGTGGGAGCGGACCAGATGTCGCAGGGTCAAAAGAAATTTTTGAGGTGATAGGTGAAGGGGTTTGAAGCTTTAGGGGTGCCCGAAATCAGGTGGAGGGGTGGAACCCAGATTTTGGATGTAATATGGATGTGGACTGATGGATGGAGGAAGCCTCTGATGGTGGAAATTTCTTAATCTGATGACCTGGGCAGAAAAACAATGCTCGGCCATTCTATTATGATGAACTCTTCCAACTGGGAGGCTGGCTGGATTGCAGGTGATTCAGGGAAGAGACTCAGTGGGCAATTCCATCGGTTTAAGGAGGAGTTTATTCGTCAAGCTAAAATTATAAAAGGGCACGAACGGTTGTTAGCAATATTTCGATGAAGTGAGCCAAGCAGATAATTACCAGCGAAGAATGAGATAACGACGTTCGTACGCAAAATCTTTGATTTGACAAGATGGGGTTTTCCGCCAAGAGGATGACCATGACCGCATGTTTTTTCCTGGCTTCCGGGGAATGGAACATAATGATGCGAATTGATTTTATAAACAAAGTTGGGTTCGCCAGAAGTCTACCATATGTGTCAGTGAGCGGCGGGTTTCTAATGTTCGGTTTTCTTTTGAAATGGTGCGGTGCGGAAGCCATGCGCGGTATTTCTGTATCGCCGCCATAAAAGCAGGGGGATGAATATTGGGGTGTAAACGCCCTGATACCGGAGATAGCAGTGAGGCCTGGAAGAGACCTTTTTGGAGCTGGTAGAAGATGTGATGCTAGACCCCGAAGAATGATGCTACAGAGCAACAGTAGACTACTTCCGAAAAATAAAATCAGTCCAAAGAAAGAAAAAGTAGAAACTTTGTCTTGGCGTAGGGCTGGCCTTTGCAGGAACACATTGCATGACTACTGGTGAGCGTGGATAAATTCGTTGGGAATGGAGGCAGCTGCTGAAGGAAGCGAGACGACCGCTGGATGTGATGAGAAATTAACCTAATGACTGGGATAGGCGTGGTGGAGACCTTTTCGAGGAGGTGGAGAAAAGTGTTTCTTCCGCAAAGAGTGTTCGTGAAAAATCTGCAAGGGGTGATGGAAGGCGGGCGGTGGCTATTTAGGAGCCTTATAGAGGGAAAGACACTTCCAAGCCTTCTAATGGTGAAATTCTTTTGGCGACGGGTGAAAGGCGATCGGTACCGGCGATATTGATCATATCGTCGGGTGTGGTGCTAACATGTAACAACTACGAAATCATGAGACTTTAGGTGTGATGGTGCCTTGCGAGACATCTGGTGATTTCGAACAGCGATATGAACCAAAAGGCGGATAATCACTCGGGCTGAGTGGTCGACGTTACACTGAGGTCTGGGATTGAAACGGAAATGGACATGTGGCATCCGGGTTCGCGACATGAGCTTGGAAATCTGGATTTTCCGTCACGGTAGTAGAGGAGCGACAACTTCCAAAGCCCATACCGCTGTGAAAAATTGCCGCCAAAATACACCGAAATACGAGCGGTCGCGCATGGTGGAGATGCCTCGCAGTTTGAGACTGCAGAATACAGTAAATTCGCACTATTGAGCTGAAGAAAGATCCGCTGAAATACAAAGAGAGCTTAGAGAAAGAGTATGATGAGTCTCAGAGAGAAAATTTCTTGGCGAAGACAAACGGACGAGAATATCCATCGATGGAGGCAAGGAGAAAAGATTTATAGACTGGGAAAACGAAACCATCGTTAGCCTCATTAGGAATTACAGTGATTGAAGATCAGGATTTCAGTGAGCCTTCTTCCTTTCGAAATGGATTGGTCTCCATCCGAAGCTGGGATTTGCACGGCGAGATGTCCAGATATTTTGGAAGATGAGTGGGAGAACAGGCTCGTGAGCTTCGGGCGCTGAGCAAGTGATTTTAGATAAAATCTAAATGAAAACTGCTTAAAGCAAGGCTGTGAGCTTTTCCCAGCCAATTCTAACGACCGAGATGATATTATTTTGAGATAAAGATGATGGGGAAGGATTTGCTCTTCCGAACACTTCAGCCAGCTGAAACAACATCAGCAGGAAGGAGCATTTCGCTCTGTCGGATTTATAAGGCCGCCAGCTAAGTTCTGCGAAACAGGACTATAGAGGTGCTTTCGCAGTGACGGCTGGTTTCGGTACGGATGAGTGGTGAAATAATATGAAGCTCAAAATGATGACCATTCTACCATCATGGCGAAGCTCGCCAGACCGGTTTGCGGAGGCGTTTGCAGGAATTTCGCATTGGAGAGTGAGAAGAGACCACTGAGGATACGCAGCGGATGAAGAAGCCTTAGCACGAGGAGTTGATAGACGAGGAATGGCTAAAGGTATCCGCCCACTGCGCCAGGCTGTCCAGCCATGTCCAGACCATTTCGAGTGGCTACCATTTGGAACTTCTAGAAAGTGAAGAGAACCATCGGTATAGAGCTGATGGATGCTGGTCTGGCGATGTATCCTCACGGCAGCGGTTTCGGGCATGACTCGCTAATACTAAAGGCAAGAAATATTTTCGAGTGATGGGCAAAATCTGGTGAAGACCAGCTGAAGAAGACTCTATACCGAAAGAGAAGGATTGTAGATGAGGAATTTGCTTTCAGAAAAATGGCTGGGAGTCTCCATTTTTAGCAGGAAAACACAGTATTTAGAGCAAGTTTGAGTTAGGAATGAAAGAGTTTAGTATGCATTATTCTTATTAACAAGACTCCATCGTTTGGGGGCAGTGATGCAGGAAATAGGAGCCTCATCAGGCTACGGATAGACCAGGACCAAAACGAGTGGAACATATTGCGTTAACCGAAGCGGGACTTTTTCAGATAGAAGCGAGGTGAGTGCAATATTCGAGGGGAATTTGCGCCGAGGTCGGATCGCTCCGTTATGGACTCGCTGAAAGGAACGGAAATCCGTTTAGATACAGATTTCTTTGGGAAAGCGATATTTTGGCATACTCAGTTTAATGATGCCCTGAGTGTGAAGTACAGAGATTACATTGAAAATCAAAAGAAAATCTGCCTCGCTTTTACACTGGTGGAGACATCTAATGACGATGACACCACGGAGGGAGATAGAATCACGCCGACCTTCTTCTGGCAGTGGATTATGAATTTTCGCCAAGAAATGGTCGCTCACCTTTCACAACATAGGAAGTTCTCGATGGTTTTGAAAATATGGCGGGCTTGCAACTCGCAGCTGGGCTATTCTTTTGCTGAAAATGGACTGCATTTGGGGAGTATCACGGAACATTTGGTGCTGCAAGACCAAAAGAAACATACCGTGTCGCTGGGCTGAAATAACACCTATTAACCAATAACGATTTTACAATTAAGACGCCTATAGCTGGATTTTTCTGTTTTAAATCGGAATCAGAAAATTTCTGTAGCTACATGGGCGTGAGCGTATAGATTTAAAATGTACGTCAAACATCAAAATAAACAATCATGAAAGTAACAGAACACATGCAGAAAAGCCAATGGCAAGACAGCTCGTTTGAGATTTTGCCACCGCTTAAAGGGCAGAATATCAATTTGTTCTTGATGCCATGGACACCTCTAACGAGTATTCGCACTAGTTTTATCAATGCGACTTCTCACAGAGAAGAATATGAGTGTCTAGAGCATGAAAACGCATTGCTGGAAAGGAGAGAGTAAGAAAACGCCCAGGAACAGTGGGTATCTCAGTGCGGCGATACAGAAACGATATCATATGCGATGCTATTCCCGCATATCTTGTGTGGAGGCTTTTACAGGAGAGTATAAACGGAGAATTTCCTGATAGACTTGGACTCTCTTTGGAGCATGAATAATGTGAGTGGCTCGTCGTGAACGATGTGACAGTCGAGACCTGTTTCCAAGCCAGAAAACGGAAACGCCTTCCACGCCTCTGAATTTGGTTCATCAAATCAAACAAACATGAACGATGGGTTTTATCTGACCATAATATAGAGCTGCTCATCGCTGACCACTTTGCATCGGCGTTGCGGTTATCGAGAAACATGTCGGGAGGCGAGCGAGTCTGCATCAGGATATGACGAACCTGGAAGAGCAAGAAGCGTTTGGAGCGCGGACTGTGTTGGGTGACGCAGATGATGTTTTTGATGCCAATCGTACCCTCTTTGAATTCGTCGATAAATGCAGGGAAGAAGGCATCACTATTCCGATAATCGCTGAAACCTATCACGGCTAAAATCAGCTGAGCATGCTGCGCATCGTTTCAAGGTGGTGCCAGATGATTTGGTGATTTGCAGATGTACAAAACCGTAAACCGCTGATATAAAACAGGTAGGACAGAATGGTACAGCCCAAAGTGAAAGAGCTGAAAGAAGGGCGTTCCTGCTGCATTATGTTCCATGGGGCGCAGTGGGGGTGAGAGCAGATAGTAAATGAAGTTTTTTTAATAGATGAAGTTTAAGCTGAAAGTTTACCATTTCATGGGACTTTCTTGTTTGCAATTTTAAACATTTAAGGTATATTTATATCTAAATATGAAATTTCCGTGGGTGGCCAATTTTTATGTTTAGTTTTTGTAGAAAAAAATAATGTTTTTTTACGATGCTGCCAATGTAATTAAAATTTTATCTTTGCAACTAACATTATGGGCATTACTCAAGTAATTCACCCGTAGCCACTAAAATAAAATTGGGGATTTACCAACTTTGTCTTTTAGGGAAAATGGGTTGGAAAACAGAGCTGGAGGAGTTTGAGGAAGTTTGCCTTAAATTTCTAATGCTCTTAGCAGCATGGAGACTGAGGGCAGGGGAGATAAGCTGGGAGTTTTCACAGGTAAATTCAAAGACTTGGGTGTTGGTGGTTGCAACAGGAGATGGGCAGGGGCTATTACAGTTAACCTATCTACACAGAATAGCAAAAGGCAGATTAGATTGCATCTCGAGAAGACAGAAGCAGAAACTGAGGTAATTCTGGTGGGAGCAGAGAAGCAGCGGAAGTTGATTAGAAAATTAAGCAAATTGGAATTTGCTAGGTTGGGGTGCTATTCAGCTGGAAAATCCTGAGAACAAAATTACCTTCCTAATGGAAAGGTCTTGTGATAAAGGTTACAATACAAGGATATGGGTATAAAGCAACACAGCTGCAATAACACTTCTGGAACGACAGGGACACCGAAGGAGGTGGTGCTAACATGGGGAATGCACATGCGGTGGTCAAGCGCATAAGAATTCTTTTAAAATAAGAGAACCTTCTGTGGGTTTCTGGCATTTTGCTTCAGACCATGTTTTTGAGGCGATGGATGAATATTCGTTTGTTTTCGCAATGGGGGCATGGCGGTTTAGACAATCAAGGATGTTTCCGCGAAGCTTTTGAAGGAGGTGAAGGTACTTGGAGCAATGTGTTCTGTACCAAGACTTTACGAGAAAATTTGTCGAGTTTCGCAAGATAGAAGGTTCTGGCGAATTCTGAAACGCGAAATTTTTCGAGAGCCCTCAGAATGGTACGATGAAATACTCCAGAAAAGAGCTGAAAAAAGGGGAGAGAAAAATACCGTTTTTTATTAGGACTGAAATATCAAATTTGTTACAAAGCTCTGGTCTTTGAAAATCAGGAAACGAGCTTGGTGGAAACCTCCAGCACATGCTTGCAATGGGCGAACGATGCTGAAAAGTGGGATTTTCGCTATATAGAATACTTCTAATTATTAAGGATATGGGTTTGTCAGAACATTAGCGATTGCAACATATCCGACTGTTAATTTCGTTCACGGAGTGTGAGTTCCGCTGCCAGGGGTTGAAATAAAATAGGAGAAAATGAGATTTTGGTGGTATGGTGGGTGATGAAGAGGTACAAAAATCAGAGGAAGCAACGGATTTTTGCGGATGAGATGTTCCAGAACAGGGAGATAACTGGGCGTATCGATGAGGATGAAATCTCTATATGAGCCGGATAAGTCAGGGATCTGATGAAGACTTCCAATGAAGCCATCGCCGCGGTCTATAGAAATCCATTGCAGACGCATCCGGCATTCACAACGCTTCGCAGTAGCCGAGGAAAAGGCTCTCAGGACAGATGAACGGGTTTTTAGAGCTGCTTTTCTCAGGAGGTTGGCAGGATTTAAGGTTATCTAAAATTGGACCGCACAGAAAAAATGGAAAGAAAACTTGATGCCGAATATAAAGAGATTCAAAATCATAACAGAGTTAGAGGGACGGTCTTTCTGAGGCATTAAAAAATTCATGCTGCGCTTCAGAGGAATTTACCATCGAGGAAGCACTCCTACTTTGAAAATTAAAGAAAGTAGTGATGGTGGCTTGCTGCCACGAAATAGGCAATTTATAAAGATTAATAAATAAAAACCATTCTCAAGAATGGTTTCCCATTTGATAAACCTAATGATAGCTTTTGATGTAGAATAAGGGCATTCTTTGCTTGATAATTGTGTTTATTATTTGGCTGTTTTCAGTGTTAATGGGTTTTATAGAATCATCTCTGTGCCTCGACCCTCACTATTTCTTTCCATTTGATTTTGTCCTTGTTCCATAATTTTTAACGCATCATCAAAATAATGGAATAAGGAAGGGTTGGTCATGATTTCTGAAAAACGTATCGAAGGGAAGAGCAGTATGAGAAGGAATATTTCATTCAAAATCACCCAAAATATATCGACCAATACATCAGTCCAAGAATAATAGCAAGAAAAATATCCGTAAAATAGAAAAATATAGAGGCGTTTACAGCAGATAAATTTCTCCTTGCTTTCGAAGATAACTCCAAAAATGTGTCTGTATGGGTGGGGTGGGCTTGTGGAGTCACTTCGGATATTCATACTAAAGAAATCATGCCCAAAGATAAATATTTTGAATGATGAAAATTTTGCTGCTGACAAAAAATTTAAGAAATGAGTGTACAAAATAGAAATAAAAAAGTGTCTGGCATAAAAATAAAAATAAATTGACAAAAATAAGAAAATTTCAGTAGTATGATTGACAAAATCAAAGTCTAAGGGTAAAACAAGGTATTAATAAAAGAATATAAAATATTATGGCTTTAAAATTCTAGGAATTGACTTAGGAATAACAATTCATGTTATTGGTAATGGAGATTAAGACCTGTATTGTCCCAAATGCAGAGGAAAAAAGAACAACACAACTCTGTCAGCAGCATTTACAAGAGGATGAGAGAGAAAAGAAAAAGTGGGTGGCCAGCTAAAAGACGTTGTTTAGTAAAGAAAACCGTTTATTCTATCAAGATTCATGGGAACACAGTTTACTCAAAGATAAAGGAAATCTCAAGGTTTAAATATGGAGGTGAGTGAAAGCTCGGGACCAAATGACACTGTAAAATAAAAGCAGACAGCGATATACTACACGAAATGCAAATGATTCTTCAAAAATGAAGAAGAAAGCTGACTGAAAGATTGCCTTGGACAAAAATCCAAGAGCGGTAGGTGCCAACACTTTAATGATGCTAAGGCGAACACGGCTAAACAGGAGAAATCACGAGGTTAAAGAGTAGGAAGATCGTCAACCTTTGAACCACCGCAGCAGCTTTGACATGGATTGAACAAGGCGGGTAAAAGATTATGGATGTAGTAGTGTTTGGCTGTGGGTGGTGGTACATGATGTCTCTGTATTGGAGATGTGAAGTGGACGGAAATGCTTCTTTCAGGGAGTGAAAAGCTGGGCCGGAGACACTACCTTGGAGGAGATGACATGATGTGTGATGTCATTTGGATGGCAGAAGAATTTAAAATGAAGGTGGGAGTTAAAACTGGAAAGCCCTATCGCACTTCAAAAGATTAGCAGAAAACGTGAAAAAGCAAGGTGGAACTTTTAGCTAACTACTACAAACGGAAATCAACCTTTACGGCTTTATCACAGCTACAGCTTCCTGGACAGCGCCAGGTGGCTTTGACAAACGGTTTGAACATTGTTTCCAGCCTTCGCTATCAGAAGACGATAGAGCCATGGCAATCGGCTGGCTAATGCAGGGTGGGCATTTCTGATGTTGGAGTGAAATTATCTTGGTAGGTGGTTCTACTGGGAATTCACAGATGGGAGGCTTGATGAGGTCTTCGGGCTTGCCATCTAAAGGGATAAGCCAGATGAGTGAGGTGGCTGTCGGGTTAAGCTGGCAAGGGAGTTCTTGCAGGAGATGTGAAGATGTGTTAACAATACAGATGTTACACCCGCTCTCTCGGATTGAGCTAGCAGGGTTGCCATTTCAAAACCAAATCGAAGCGAATGGGCCATCCCTGAGAATAAAGTTGTTTTCTGGCGGGACAATCTCAGCCAGCGGTTACACCATCAGTGGGATGGGGAAAGACCAATGTTTAATGACAATAAAGAAATCATTAGATTTGACTTGGTGAATATTCTGGCACTTGAACCTGATCAGTGACTTTTGATATAGATCTAACAGGCATCCTTAACTGATTTCTACAAGTTTCGAGAACAGGAAAGAGCAGTCTATCAAGATTCCAAACAGGACCTGGACTTTCTGATGGAAATCGAAGAATGAAAAAACTGGAAAAACGCTACTGCCGATGAAGAAGATGAAGCAGCAAAGCAAAGCTGATGGACTGATTTTCCAAACTGAAAAAAACAACTGAAGATTTGGAACCTAAACTTTCTGCGGACAAAAAAACAGACAAAGCAACATTAGCAGGTTGGCAACGCCATGAAACGAAAAATGTAGAGGAAATCAGAGTCTAAAACCAGAAGCCCTAGATGCAGCGTGGATGGCATTTCTGGAAAGAGCTCTACAAAGCTCCGAGCGAAGCACAATAAATGCAGGTGCAACAGGCAGGGTCAACAACAAGGCGGGGCAGCTAAGATGTTGTTTGAAAGAAGTGAAATAACAGTTTTTCATAGAAAATTCAGCCTCTGGGAGCTGGGAGGAGGCACTGTTCAAAGTAAGACAAACAAAATCAGCGTTTCAAAATGTGAAAAAATACCATTTTTAAGTTTAAAAAAAAACTGGGAGTTCGTTTAGAAAAACAAAATGTTTATCTTTAACACAAAATCTATCTGTGTTTCAAAATTATCGTACATCAGGGGCTGGGAGCATGGGGTTAATCAAGAGGGCTTTCTACTCTCTCTTACTTTGAGCTGGGAGCTGGATGGAAAGAGATGAAGAGCAGTTGGCGGGCCTATTTCCTCAGTGCTTTCAGGAGACAGAAGAGCAGTTTCAGTTACAGCGAATCTTATCTTGTCAATAATATGTAGCCTGAGAAAGCCTCGGTTTGGAAATTTTTGAAGACAAAGACAAATTCGTCTGGAGGTGCCCAATATTATAAACACCTCTACGAAGCAGCAGGAAGGAAATCCGCGGATGGAGGTGAGCACTCGTGTTTTATTTTGAGGCGAGAACTCCAGACGGAAGAAAATGAACTCCAGCAAATGACCACCTACGGAAACAGAAGAAACAATAGCCATAAAATAAATTCCCGACGAAGGAGATGACTACGCCATAGAAAGGACTTCTGGGATGAGACTTAGAAAGCTGGACAAGGGGCGCTGGGTCATAAACAGCGACGAGAAACAGACTATCATAAGTGGTCAGATAATAACAAAAATGAGCATTATTAGGTTTGAGGATTTCCTGAAGAGTAAAACAGCCCGCGATGTTGAGATTATTTCCACATGAGGCCTCAATTTGATATTATAAGGTTTCATCATAAGCACTTATTCAGGGGAGTACAGAGAATGTTTAAAACGAGGACCAGAAATGGTTGCTATAAATAAATCAATTAATTTCTTTAAAGAAAGGAAGAATTTAAGTTTGATGAATTACCAGGCTGTGTTCGGCGGAGACGAGGACTACCGAAAGTTTTATGTAAGTACAATCAATTGCACAAACGGAAACTCAGCTGTCCATTTCAAGAAGATTTTGCGATAAATTCTGCCGCCGTAAAAACAGCAGCGCTGTTCAAAATCGGTGATTAAGCTTCGGACAAAGGCACCACATCTATGTGCATGGAGACGAAAACGATAGAAACTGGCCAAGATGAAGGAAATTACCGCCTCTATTTTGAGGAGGGAGCAGTAGGATTTTGCCGACCAGAATTCGCTAATTTGCTACAGAGAATATAAACAGCTGAAAAACATGATTTATTATCTTAAAGGTGTTGTGCAGGAGACTTACCCCTACTTGTACTTGTCAAGAGGTAGAAGTAGGAGGCGTGAAAAGGTATTATGTGAGGTGTAAAGCCTGAATACTTCGAAAAACTTTCATAAGGACGAAAAAGAATGTCACACCGCTGCACAACTTGGAATTATCCGCAGAGATGCATTTGCTCTTTGGTTTCACATAGAGAAAGCGGAAAGGAAATGTTTAACCTGCTGATAAGCGTAAATGGTGGGGGCGGTCTCCTGCGATGATACTACTTTCTTCCTTAGATTTAGCGGAAATTTCTCGGGCTATTTATCAGGAAATAGCGGAGTTTTGCAGAAGGTAAAGGGCATAGGGCGAAACAGCAGAAGAATTATAATAGATTTGCGGGACAAAGTCCCAAAAATTTATGGTCACGAAACTCCGCTGATGGACAATAAAGTAAAAGGAAGCGTTATCTGCGTGGGGTTTTGGGCATTCCGCAGCGAGAAGCAGAGCAGAAAATCATGGACAGAAGTTCTGAAAACCAGAAACCAGCACAGAAGAGATGAGTAAAGCAAGTTTTTGAGGAAAAATATATAAAAACATTTAGTGAGAAAGATGTTTCAAGCCACATAATTATTTTTTATCGCTTTTCAGTAATCAAGGCTTTTTCTTCAGAATGCTGAAAATCAAAAACTATAGAGGCAAGGGCCCCACTCACCGGATCCTACGCGTTGTAAACCTTTTGTGACTATCAAGACGGGGCTTTATTACCTCTATCCTAAATAAATCTTAATTGGTGGGAGAGCCATTGGTGATGACTCCGCTGCAATATTCACCGGTACATTCAGGTCAAACAGGCTCAGGGGTGTATTATAACGAAAGGATGCGGCACGGCAAAAGCCTTGTGATAAGAAGAAAAAAAGAAGAAAAAGGAAAAGGCCATTCTTTAGCGGTATATCCAATAACAAAAGCTCTTTGAGATTTTCACGAGAATTGAGACAAGTGGAACTTATTCACCCAGGGATTTCACGCAGCTTTGATTTCGGGTTTGCAATAATGAACAATCTATGATTCTTCCGCAAAACGAACCATACATCGATAAACATTCAGCAAA
>BNJS01000861.1_pt1 | contig 100352 bp, 99 predicted proteins | sample 8540461 | NCBI WGS metagenome assembly BNJS01 (sample SAMD00202454, study PRJDB9452) | human saliva metagenome | isolation source: human saliva | place: Japan | reverse complement strand
CAACAATGAGAAGATTTTTATCATTCGTTAAATAGGAAAAACACTTCTTAACAAGCAATGTTAAGAATATATTATTTAATCAAACAAACTTACTAAGAAAAATAGTCGTAATTATCGATTAACCCAGTTCTGCACTTCCAATCCTTCTATACGTGCAAGGTGTTTTACATTCTCTGTTGCCACTGGAATCTCCAACGTAAGTGCCGTAGAGGCAATATAAAGATCATTATCTTCTATCATTTGTCCCTTTCTTCGCAATACAGCTTTCTGACGACAGAACTCTTCGATACAAACAGAGAAAGGGATTATCTCAAGTTGGTTGAGCAAGTCTTTCAAAAGAGTACGGTTCTTTTCTGGATATGCACTACATTCTGCTCCATAAAGCAACTCGACAATAGAAATCTCAGACACACAACAGTTGCGCCACCCTGTTTCCAAGATGTGTTGCCGTACACTTTCATTCTTACGTAGGAGATGAATTAGAACATTGCTATCAAGCAAAACCTGACCATGTTGGCTCTTACTTTTCATACGCCTTCAAAGCTAATTGGTTCACTTGAACTGGAATTCTGCTTGATGATACCCATCAATTCTTCTGCAGTTTCGTTTCCTTCCCACTTCCCAAAAAACTTATTAAGCATTTCTTCTGTATAGGCTTCGTCGGACATTTCCTTGCGTTCTTCCTCAAGTACAGAGTTAGTAAGCTTCACAGCTAAGCCCAAACGAATATTCTTACTCATCGAACGCAATGCGTTCCAATACATACGTATCGTATTGTTCTCGATGTTTGTCATTGTGCCTGCCATAATTATACCTCCTGTTTATATTTTTCTGCAAAAATAATGCAAACGAGAGCAAAGAAAGCTTGCTTTCAATTTGCCGAGTGCAGCTTATTTTCTGCAAATATAACGTTTTCCTATGACAACTCCAAATCTACATCTTGGTTTTCACATTCTTATTACAACTGATAGGCGGAAGGAGTATTACACTATTACGCTCACAGCATAAGAGAATAACAGACCTATATCTAACAATACTTTTATTTTCAGTTTGCTGTCATTTTAACATTTAGACAGAAACCCTTGTAAACTAACCTATTACATCTTCATTCAGAGTGACAGAAGTGACAGGAAAATTATTATTTGAATCGTGTCCCTTCTCTGAAAAGTCTAAGGAGGCGAATATATTTCTCCAAATATAATCAATTGTGAGTTTTAGATTCTTATACCAGGCAACCGTAACAGCACATGATAAGAAACTTTATATTGAGAAACGAATTAACCATACTATAAAAAGCATATTATCACAATGTAATCAAACGAGGACTATGGCAAACTTCATAATAATCATCAAGGGAAGAACCATTTGAAAACACAATATCTCCGTATTTCTATTCCGTAAGCATCATGAGTATGACCAAACAAATGGTATTTAGGCTTGGTTTTCATCACTCTATTACGAAGAGGAGCATTCCCCCAATGCGTATTGTTACTTTCATCCAATATCATTACAGGAGGCTCATGAGTTACAAGAACGTCTATACCATAGGGTATCAAGCTCTCTGGATGATTATATCCTAAACCAAAGAACTTTACACCATTAATCTCACAACCTCGGTCTTGAAGGAAGTGAACATTATCTGGCATATCTTCTATTCCATCTGCCTCCCATAAGCAAAGATCGTGATTACCAACAACAAATAACTTATGCGGATAAGGTAGAGATATAAACCAATTCAGGAAGTCCAGCACTTCCGCTTCCGTACCCATATTGGTAAAGTCACCGCAATGGACAAGAACATCGGCTTCAGGCATATCGGTCAACAGTTGATGCCGATTGTGTGTATCAGAGATTTGAAGGATTTTCATATCAAAGAACTATGAATTACCATTATCCCGCATAGGGTCCTCATCAAAACCTACAATATACTCTGTATGATGCTGACCACATTTAGGAGTAATTTGCCATATGACTTTCTACATTATCTGGAAGTTGTTCAAAGAAAGAAGCTAACACCTTCATATCCTCCCTTAGCATATTTTCTTCTAAGCTTTGCAATTCTAACCCAAGCATTATAGTTCTAATATTATCACTATGTGATATGGGGGATATTGGGTAAATAGCCTGATCTAACGACGGAGCTGTTCCAGAAGTAATATAAGTTGCCAAACGAGCACACGTCCTAAAATCATTAAAGTCCATACTTATGATTCCTTTCGTTTCCATGAAATTATGGAAAAACATCAAAAAGTGAAGAATATTATCTTGCAAAGTATAATAGTGTGCGGTAAAAATATTGTAGAATTTCCACCTGTCCTTGAAAACTTTATATTGCGAAGTAGGGTGTAGGTCTAAAACAAAAATACTACCAACTAAACTATTATACTGTTTAATAAAAGCGTCTATTTCGGACATATATACTTCTGCATTGTCAGTAAAGACAAAAACAGCGAGGCATTCTAAAGGGCGTAAGTCATCTATATTATAAGTAACTATATCCTTATAAGGCTGCTGTAGACTACTCAGAAACTCTGTAGCTTTATCACCAAAACAATGATAAGCAATAAATTGTGGATATGATTCCCCAAAATCCAGAAGTTGATTCAATTCTTCCATTTATTTCATTTCTAAATCTTAATTTTTGAAACAATCTTCTATTTCTCTAATCTTATTCTTTATCCACTTTAACACTTCTTCTTTTCCAATTGCTGGATATTGAGCAGGATTATGCCAGTTATTAGCTGCGTTATCAGAAATCCAACTCCAACCGTAAGGGTAATTTTTGGTTGGTTCATGTGTAAAGCAATCTAATCTTTTTTGCAAAGGCATACAGCCCTCCTTTAACGTTACACCAATCCATATTTTTCTCCAATAGGCTTTATCATCTGTTTTTATTACGATTGCGTAGAAAACATTTAAATCTCGCCATAAAGCACCATTGTCATCTTTACGCTGTTTAAAGCCTATACCTATAAGAGGCTTAATTATATGTTCTTCTCTTAATTTATTTCCAATTTGTTTCTCTAACATTAGCAATTCTGATGTAGCATCTATATTATCAATGGCTTCATTAATAATACTTTTTTGATATTCTGTATCCATATCTTGATAAGTAAGTTGTTTAATAATTGTGATATAGTCTTTAATGGTGCGATGAATAGGCTTTTTGTGGATAAGTAGTCATTAACCTATCTAACAATCCTAATATATCCTGTGCATAGGAAAGTTTGATAAATTCAAAATGTCCCCCTCCCAATGAATATGAAGACGGTTCACTACCATCTAAAGTAAGATAAACTAATTTGAAATTATTTTCTCCAAACTGTTTCACCCCATAGTTATGATATCGAAGTAATTGATTAGGTTGGTCACATGCGTAGATTTTATTTTCTATGATAATACTATGCTTACCATCTTCAAGAATAATATCTATGCGACCTCCAGTAGTTTCTGTTACTTCACCTACATATCGTTCGGCAATACTCTCATTACAGTGTGTAATATAATTATCATCTACCTTTATAGCCGTAACAAGAAATTGCCTAAGGAATTCATTTCCCAATCCATGGTTTGCTTTGGGATTAAATAATGTTGCAAGCAAACGTGAATGTAAACGCATTTCGTCAGAGCATATATTCAATGCCGAAAACACATTAAAGTTTTCTCCTTCTTTTTCTTCTTTCTGAAGCCTATCTTGCTCTGCATTATGCATGTCTGACAATTTAGACAGTAGCTCTTTGATGCTATTACTCATAATAAACATATTTTAGTTAGATTTTCCCTCCATCATCTTATTTAACTCTTCCTCCTCCGTACCCATATCTGTTAAATGCTCTACTTATCATTATGGTTTGTAACAAACAATTCTCATTTGAAATGTTCAACAGGACAAAGATAAAAATAATATACGCAAAACACTACTTTGGTCTAAGAACATCAGCCTAATCTAATCGCAAGGCTGATAAGTTCGCAGAAATAGAAAGATATTTGAGAAATGGTATAATTGCTTCTCCGATATCCTCTTGACCAATTATACCTTCCAAATTTCCTTCTGACACTATAATAGGTTCAACAACAACCTTGTAACCATTTTCCATTCCTCCTAACGTGAGTTTATATATACCTTTATAAGCTTTTATATATTGCATATTAGGAGAATTCGTTATGTACACTGGGTACAGAAATTTCATTATTTCATATGGATTTAAGTAAGCATTAGAAAAATTGAAATAAACATTTGTTGAGTGAAAGTAAATCCTCTTGTATCTTTTCCGTAGGCATACCACTTTCCATCATATAAATAATCAGATGAAATAAAGGTAAAGATGTTGGCATACTGCCCTTACTATAACAATACTCAGAGCCATTTAAATAGCTATCAGTATCAAATTGTGTGAGTTTATATAAATCACGCAATGAACTCCCAGCAAGTTTTTCCCTAAAATGTTTAAGATGTGGCAATAATTCATGAATACCAAGTTTTTCTCCTAATTGTGCCTCAAAAGCTCGAATCATAATATATTTTATACTATATCTGAATGGCTCACGAGACAAGAATTTGCTCATATAGCCTTCATAACAAGCTTCCGCACCATAGAAATGATGAAATATATGCTTAGTCACATCATAGTCCATTACCAAGACAATGTTACTAAATCCAAATTTATTACCGACAATATCAGGTCTGTCACTATCGTCTATGTGCGCACTCACGACATTAAGAATTCTAAAAAGATGTTTGGGGTCTAAACGATCTAAGTCTTCTATTATCAATACTGGCTTCTTTGCTTTCTTCACTTTCCCATTTAAGGAATGATCTTGACTAATCCATTTGATAGCCCTTCTTATCAGTTTAGTATATCCATCTTCTTCATAAATACACCCTGCAGCATTGGCAAACTGCGACAAATATTTATCTACTGTATGTTTCTTCTCTTCATATTCTTCCTTCTTCTCAAGAAACTTCTTAAAAAAACATTATTATAAAATTCTCCTGTCGGAACGCAAGAAAGCAAGAAAGACACAACAGATGTCAAGTCATCAAAGGTAAATTCAGAACCAAATAAAGCGTTTAAATCAATTTTCTCAAGCAACTTTTTTTCATAGAATTGTACAATAATATCTCTTTTTAATATATTCAAAAACGTCCTCATTCTTTGCAACAGAATAGTTTACTGGATAAATAGTAAAGAACTCATATTTATCTTGCATTGCTTCATCTTTTCGCAACTCATTCAGCAAATAGGTTTTCCCATCGCCAAACTTAGCAGACAAGATTATTCTGTCTGTCGTTTCAAGATATTGGGAAAAATCGTTTAGCTTGCCTGATATATTAATACTATCTAATGTTATTCTCATAATTTGTCAGCTACATTCGTATTTATAGATTAATAATGTTTAGAAGTGATTTAAGTTTAAATCATACGCAACAAATTAAACTTCGAGTAATAATCTTTGTATATCAAACCACCCTACTTATTTCCTAAGATTTTATCCAGAACGGGATATATCTCCGCTTCGTTCTCGTATGGATAAACCTTAAAATAGGCGTTGCCATTCAGCATAGCGGAGATATTGGCTTTGCGCTTATCATAGAAGATATGGACAGGGATATTACGAGCCTGAGCGTATGCTAATTCATAACCTACACCATGAGAAGGGTTCGTACATTCTGCTATTAGCACATCGGATGACCTAAGCCACTCTGTATCACGCTTATATATATGCTCATCATCCTCTTTCGTTTGCGCTTTTACACTCAGACTTCCTAAACCAATATGCTCCGTAAGTACTGTATCAGTCCTGTTGATATAGTCAATAATCCGCTTATATACAGCCGCATCCTCCCTTCCACCACGGATAGAACCTGCGAAATAAACCTTTTTATTCATAATACAATGCTTTCGTTGATAAAACATATATGAATAACACTCGCCCACAAAGATAATACTTTATTGTGAAAAATAGATAATTCAGATATCCAAAGAACTCTTTTACAATCCTCCTAACTATACAAAAAAGCTATCCATTTGCAAGCAATAAAACATAGGACGTTGGGAAAAATATTTACATAAAATCAAATAAAACACCCGAAATAAAGGTAGGAAATATGTGTAAAAAGTAAGCCTTTAACAAGCAGGGAATCAATTAGTTACAAAGACAAGACAGAAAAGGTGCTTAATTGGACTCCAAAAGGGCGTTAGTAAGGGGCTTAAAGGGCATCTTTAGCAAACCAAAAGGGCGTTAATTGAAAGGCAATTAATGCCCTTTTGATTTTCGATATTAGAATTATCTTTACAATACAGAAGGACAGAAGAAGACAGAAGGACAAAAGGAGACAGAAGGACAGAAAGAAAAAAGACAAAAGAACCATTTATTCTGTCTATATGGCATTGTTACGACCGAGTACCGAAAGTACTTCTGAGATTTATTCTAATTGTGCAACAAGTTGTTGCACGATTGAGCTTAATAGTAATGTTAGCTATGAAATCTATGGTTTTAGACACTTCTAATCTTCTTTCCTTTTTGCGTATTTCAATTTTGCTGTCACTGCTATCACTTAAAAACACAAGATAACTCACTGGTTTACATAGAAGTTACTTGAAATGTTAAAAGTGACAGCAAATCAAAACTAAACTTATATTGTGAGAAGTGTAATAGTTTCTCATATCAGAGAAGAGTTATCACTCCCTATATAGAAAGACACAAATATAAATACACGCATCCAATATTTGTACAGATTACTTTTGGCAGTTTGACAAGAAAGTATTACTTTTGCAATGGTTTTCAAAATGGAAACTAAGGGGTGCTTGCCTGTTTGGGCTTGCTGAGATTATACCCATTGACCTGATACGGATAATGCCGTCGTAGGAAGATCCCCCTTTATACTTTTTTCTTAAATCATCAACCTGGGATATGAAAAGAATTATCCTATTTACTGCTGCACTGACGTGCGTGGCAGCTATAAAGGCGCAAACAGTGACGGACACGCTGAAACAACAACATCTCGACGAGGTCGTCGTGGCAGGTGTTCGTGCGCCCAAAAGTGCACCATACGCTGTTTCTAATATTAAAAAGAAGGAACTTGAAGCCTTCTCTAAGAGTGGACGTGAAATGCCATTCCTCCTCGCTCAGACTCCGGGCGTATTAGCTTGGGCGAGAATGGACTTGGAACGGGTACGGCAGCAATGCGCATTCGTGGTGCTGCGGGCAGTAGAATCAATATTACGTTAGACGGAGTATCGCTCAATTCACCAGAAGATCAGACCGTTTTCTGGGCAAATATGAACTCATACGCTTCGCTTATGAATAGTGTACAGATACAGCGTGGTATCGGTACTTCAACCAATGGCGATGGTGCTTTCGGTGGTTCGGTGTCATTGGCAACGAGTGCACCAAGCCGACAACCAAGCGTGGAGGTGAGTGGTTCATACGGCTCATACAATACGTATAACGCTGGTGTGAAGTTCTCTACAGGTTTGTTGTTCAATCACCTTGTCTTCGATGGAGCTTATCATGAGACCGCAACAGACGGATATGTCAACGGAACGAGTGGACGTTCGGGTTCTTACTATGGTGGTCTGACTTGGTTGGGCGATAACTTCCGCATCAGCTATAAGAATATTGGCAACTTCGAGAAGACTGGACAGGCATGGAATGGTGTCGTTACGGGTAGTAATGACTTGAGTTTGATGGATGGTACCTACGGTGCTAAGACAGGTATCATGACCTATAAAGATATGTACGAGAGAGGGTTAGGTAAATTCAACCAGCTCTATGAATACCTGCAGACCGATGCTAACGGAGCCTTCGTAAAGGATGGGAATGGCAACTACCAGACAGCACGTTACACGATGCGTGACGGCTCATTCTGGAACAAGACGACAGATAATTTCTATCAGAATCATAACCTCTTATCGTTTGCTTTCCACCCTTCCAATCATTGGAGTCATAACGTAACCTGCATTACACCTACGGTTACGGCTATTACAGCGAATTTAAGCATAATACAAAGTTTGCGAAGTTCGGTTTGGCATTCACCGATAGCAATGGAAAGTTTATCAAGAAGTCAGACTTCGTACGCCTGAAAGGTTTGTCACAGCACACCTACGGCATTGTTTACACCAGCAACTACAAGGACGAGAGTTGGGATGTGACAGGCGGACTAAACCTGCAGCTGTTCCGTGGCAGTCACTTCGGCTACCTTACTTATATAAAGAATGAGGAGGCAGATGCGAAGTATCGCGCTGGTGGCAATGATTATAAGTATTATGACTCTAAGGCACATAAGTATGATTACAGTGGATTCTTTAAGGCAAAATACAACTTTGCAGACTATTGGAACGTATTTATGGACCTTCAGATCCGTCATGTAGAATATATGACTGATGGTCAGAACGACCGTTTCTATAAGGTAGGAAGTAGCTATCAGAACCAACTCTTAGACATCAACGAGCGTTATGACTTCGTCAATCCGAAAGCGGGAATCAGCTATTATCGTGGTGGTCACAAGGCATACGCTTCTATTGCACATGCCAGTCGTGAGCCAGAACGTAATAACTTCACCAACAACGGTAGTTATCCTGCACCATCGCCAGAGCGTATGATGGATATCGAAATGGGCTATCAATACAATGGTCGCAACTGGAGAGCAGGGGTGAATCTCTATTATATGGACTATAACAACCAGTTTGTACAGACTGGTGCGCAGAGTGATATCGGTGAGAATCTGACCACAAACATCAAGAGCAGCTATCGAATGGGTGCTGAGTTGGAGGCAGGCTGGAGCCCATTGTCATGGTTGACCGTTGAGGGTAACGCAGCTTTGAGCCGTAATATCATCAAGGACTTTGACGAGATGGCAAGTGTAGACTGGGAGTCTTCGTTCCGTAAGATTCATTACAACCACTCTACTTTGGCGTTCTCACCATCAGCCATCCTCAATGGTATGCTCAATCTCCATTATAAAGGCTTTGAGGCAGTATGGCATACAAACTTCGTCAGTCGTCAATATCTCGACAATACCGAGAATATGACACGTTCGTTGCCATGCTATTCACAGACGAATGTCAACCTCAGCTATACCCTTCGTCCTACCAAGCACATTGCAGGTTTGAAGGAAGCTGTCTTCGGTGTGAACCTCAACAATATCTTCAATCGCCATTATGCAGCCAGCGGATGGGTGTACAGCTCAATCCTTGACAACAACGGTCATCCTAACGAGAACCGTTATACGCAGATTGGTTTTATCCCAATGGCAGGGTTTAATGTGATGGGAAGTGTTGCGGTGAAGTTTTAGAACAAAACCTCAACAACTGCCCTCCTCCTCCCTGAGAGGGAGGGGGTAGATAGTGATACCCTTTGATTAACATGAGTTTATAAGAGACATGTTTACATGAAACAAGTTGTCCTGCTTGAGTGTTGACTCTTTACAAGTATAGTATCAAGACATACGGTAAATTTCACGCCCCTCCCTTGGGGAGGGGAGGGCCGCTGCTGGACAGTTTGTTGTTGGTTTGTTATTGGTTTGTTGTTGGTTTGTTGTTGGTCGCTTTTTCGTTTCATATTCATTATGACATTAGACATGCTGGGCTGCATCGTCGGCCTAATTTACATCTATCAAGAATACAAAGCGAGTATATGGCTTTGGTTAACGGGTATTATTATGCCTATCATCTATATGTTTGTCTATTACGAGGCAGGACTGTATGCGGACTTCGGAATGCAGATATACTATACTTTGGCAGCCATCTATGGCTTCTTGTATTGGAAGTTCGGAAGGAAGAAAGGGGCGGAGGAGATTCCTATCACACGCTATCCTCGACAGTTGATACTCCCCTCACTGCTTGTCTTCCTCGTCCTCTGGGGTGCTCTCTATCTCATCCTCATCAAGTTCACTAACTCCAATGTACCTGTATTAGATAGCTTCGGCAATGCACTCAGCTTCATCGGTCTGTGGGCTTTAGCAAAGAAATACATCGAACAATGGTGGATATGGATTGTTGTCGATATCGAATTGGCAGGACTTTATGTATATAAAGAGATTCCTTTCACCGCAGGACTCTATGCCTTCTATGCCGTTATCGCTGTGGCAGGGTATTTTAAGTGGAAGAGGAGCCTCCCCCAACCCCTCCGAAAGGAGGGGAGTGCAAATAGGGAAGACCTCTCCTAAGTTCCTCCAAAAGAGGGGAATGCCTAACGGAATAAAGGTTCCTTCAAAGTTATCCAAAACTACCTTCATAGGTTGAAGGAGGAGTTACTGCAATAAATAAAGATATACAACACATCTCGAAGGAGGGCTTATAACAATATAGAACAGCAACGCAAATGATTATCAATAACAAAAAGAAAAATAAGAACGGACAACACCAACACATTCCCAACGAACACTCCGTTAGGCACTCCCCTCCTTTCGGAGGGGTTGGGGGAGGCTTTAGTTCCGTCATCCTTGCTGCTGGCGACTTCCCAACCCACATCCTACCCCTTCACATCCTACGTACTACGGAGAATCTAATTGTATGTGATGGTGCTTTGAAGGATTTATTGGAATATGATATAGAGCCAACGGCAGTGGTGGGTGATGGTGACTCGCTTTCTGAAGAGCTGAAGCAACGCTATGCACACATCTATCATCCGATTTCAGAGCAGGAGTTTAACGACCTTACGAAGGCTACCCTCTTTGCTCGTTCACACTTGAAGATGGACGCATCTACTCATACCCGACCACGCTTCTGCTATCTCGGAGCAACGGGAAAGCGTGAGGATCATACTTTGGGCAACATCTCTCTCATGCTCTATTACTATCGCCAGTTGGCTATCAACCCAGTGATGGTAACCGACTATGGTTATTTTGTCGCAGCATCAGGTACAACTCATTTTGATTCTTTCCCCGGACAGCAAGTCAGTATCTTCAATGCAACCTGCAAAGAACTGATTAGCAATGGACTAAAATGGGATATCTATCCATTCAGCGAGCTATGGCAGGGAACACTGAACGAAGCCTTATCGAATAAATTTACAATCCAAGCGGATGGTGATTACTTAATTTACCGTACGCATAAAATATAACAAACCTTTTCTACAAATCAAAAATGCCATATCTTCATCTCCGTAGGGAGATGTCGATATGGCTTTATTTATAACCGAATGTAAGAAGTTTTATTATACTAAGGGGCTTATTCTCTCACCCCAATTATAGTAAGAAACAAGGTTTTATTTCACTACAACCTTCACAGACTTACCACCCTGACGCTTTACATAAACACCAACAACAGGCTTCTCAACCTTCACACCACTCAATGTATAGTAAACTGCATGTGTATTATTTGCTGTCTCTACACTGCTAATCGCTGTTGGATCAACCTTAATAAATGATACTGTCATCGCAGCAACATCAACGGTAACATCGTATGTTCCTTCCTCTGTGATGTTCCATTTGTTATCATCGCCACCAAAGACAATCTTACCCTCGTCTGACAAGTCGCGCAAATAGAACATCTGGTCGAAGCCAGCATAAACATTTGTACCGAATTTCAACTCACCAGCCTTCAACTCTGTTCGTGCTGAGAACTTAGCAGGATTAGTTGCATCTGCCTTCATAATCGTACCTTCACCGATACTCCAACCACCCTTAGTAGCACTACCAATCATCCATAAAGCAGTATGCTTCAATGCTGTTGTCTGATAGGTAACCTTAGTAAGAACCACTGTCTTCTCAGCCAAGTTACAAACAATCTCGTAGTTAGCAGACTCAGAAACACTAAACTTATTATCATCAGCATTCTCATCGCTACTAACCAATGTAGCTGCAACACCCGACTGTAATGTCACGGAACTTACTCCAGCACGATACTCCAACTTACCCCAATCAAGCTCAGTCAAGAACTTAAACTCCTTATTTGCATCTAAATGAACAGTTGCCTTGAAGACATCAGCATTCTCATCAGACTTCTGCATAACGGTAGATTGACCAAGATTCCAACCACCCCACGTAGCCTCACCGACAATTACTAAGCGGTCAGCAGCTTTTGCAGACAATGCGCCAACAACAAATAAAGCGCAACATAAAATAGATTTTGTAAATGTTTTTAATCCCATAAAGTTATATATTTAAAAAGGTTATTAAAAATCAGATTTTATCTCATAATATAAATCGAATCCTCTTACTCACCAATAATGATTTAGGCTTCTTTTCCTTCCTTTTCGACTACAATATTACAAAGAAAATACGACACAAAAAGGTGAGTACAAACTTTCCACTGATATAATATAAACCAATATAAGCCTTTCTATAACCTTTTAAAACTCAATATAAATCATAACAATCTATATATCAGACATATAACAACAAACAAAACCCACATTAAAAAGCACTACTTTATAGAAAAAAATATAAAGTAAGAAATAACATTATAAAAACAAAAAGAGAAATCAATTTAACCCAAATCTGTCATTAAAGCCTAAAACATATTGTAACCTAATGACCAAATTGGAATTAATAAGTAAGAGTCTTCAGTAATTTAGAATAATAAGGCTTTCTCTTAAGTTTAGCATTTCAATAAATGTCAAACAGAGAAGCAGAGAACATAGAGGATTATTAAAAACAAAGTCATAGAAGACACAGAGATACCGTCGCGGCATGAAGTAACGGAAAATATTTACAAGTTTGATTAGAGATTGCAAACTCAAAGCATTTATCCCAAAACTTATCAGTAAACTTATGTTTCATCTCTGTATCTCTTTGTCCATCGCCATCTCCGTTGTATTGCGTTTAGCTCAACTTACTTTTATTTTCATTTGCTGTCATTTTAACATTTGCGTAGAGTTCATTGTAAATCAACAAGTTAAACACCCACAACCGATGACAGAAGTGACAGGAAAGTTTGTTTTGAAGTGCCAAACTACAAATATAGCGACTTTGTTTGATATATCGTTATTTTACGTTTTTAAGTATTATTTTATATATTTTTCACTCTATACTTGGACGCAATCATAAAAAACATTATTTTTGCACAAGAATGTTAATTTAATGTTCTGCAAATGATGAGACAGGTAGTACTTTTTCTGAACAAAAAAATAACTACCTACCTTGACAATAGAATTATCTTACATTTAATGTTTATTCAAAAAAATCAATTAACAACAATGATTATGAAAACAAGTAGATTAACCTTACAGCGTTTTTGCGTGATTATCATCGCTATGCTGGGTGCTTTTTTTGCATTTCCTCAAAGAGTGCAGGGACAGACAATACAAGCCTATGTACAGCAAAGCCCTGACAAGTCGACACTTACTTTCTACTATGACAGCCAGCGTAGTAGTAGAGCAGGTGCCACGTGGGGGGTCAATGACAAAGATGCCCAATTTAATTCAATTCCTCTTTGGGCTGGCGAACACAGTTCCCCTAACACTAAGACCACAAAGGTTGTGTTTGATGCTTCTTTCAAAAATTACCGTCCAACCACCACTGCTTATTGGTTTTACTTCTATCAGGCATTGACTACTATTGAAGGATGGGATAATCTCAACACCTCTGATGTGACAGATATGATGTCTATGTTTGAGAAGTGTAGCGCACTTGAGACACTTGACCTCAAGACCTTCAACACAACTAAAGTAGTAGATATGAGAGCGATGTTTCAAGATTGTAGTGCTTTAAAGACGCTCAATGTCACGAGTTTCAACACCGAAAGTGTGAAGCTTATGGGTTCAATGTTCGAAAATTGCAGTTCTCTTGAGACACTTGACCTCAAGAGTTTTGATACTAAAAATGTGGAGGATATGGGAGGACTGTTCAAGACATGCAGTACTCTAAAGACACTTGACCTTAAAAGCTTTGATACAAGAAATGTTCAGAGTATGAGTTCTATGTTTAAAGGATGTAGTGCGCTTGAAACCCTTAATCTTGAAAGTTTTGATACAGAGAATGTTCAGTATATGAATTCTATGTTTGAAGGATGTAGTGCGCTTGAAACCCTTAATCTTGAAAGCTTTGAGACTAATAATGTTGATGATATGCGCAGCTTATTCTATGGATGCACTGCGCTGAAAAGTATTGAATTCAAAAGTTTCAATACTGTGAAGGTGAAGGATATGTGCAATATGTTCAGAGAGTGTAAGTCCCTTGAAACACTCAATCTCAATCACTTTAATACGAAGAAAGTAGAGAATATGGCATATATGTTCAAGGATTGTCAGAAACTTACTACCATATTCTCTGCAAGGGCATGGGAATGTGAGTATTCCCCAAGTATGTTTACTGGCTGTACCAAACTTAAAGGTGTGGTGGCTTACAATGCCGACAACACTGATGCAGCTATGGCAAACCCTGAAACGGGATATTTTAAGAAGGTAGCACAACCTTATGCACAACTAAGTCCAGACAAGACCACACTTACTTTTTACTACGACGAGCAGCGTAGTACCCGGACAGGAACCACTTGGAACATTGATGAGGTACGTAAATATTATTATGATCATCCAGGATGGGCTGGTGTATACGATTACCCAAATACCACAACTACCAAGGTGGTGTTTGATGCTTCGTTCAAGAACTACTATCCGGTAAGTACAACTTATTGGTTTAGAAATTATCAGGCTCTTACTACTTTCGTAGGCTGGGAAAATCTTAATACAGAAAACGTAAGAAATATGTCATGCATGTTTATGTGCTGCAGTGCATTGGAAACTCTTGACCTCAGAAAGTTCAATACATCAAAAGTAAAGAATATGCATAGAATGTTTGATGAATGCAGTTCTCTGAAAACACTTGATATTAGAAACTTTAATACTGAAAATGTGAGGAATATGGCTTGCATGTTTCTGGAATGTAGTGCATTAAAGACGCTCGATCTCTCTAACCTCAATACAAATAAGGTAGAATATATGGATGCTATGTTCCGTAGAAGTAGTTCTTTAACAGAACTTAATCTTTCCAACTTCAATACTGACAGAGTGAACAGCATGGAAGATATGTTCATGCAATGTGAAAGCTTAAAGTCACTTGATATCAAGAGCTTCAACACGACAAATGTAAAAAATATGCATAGTATGTTTTCCGGTTGCAAAGCCTTACAATCACTTGATATCAAGAATTTCAACACTACAAATGTGAAGGATATGAGCTTTATGTTTCGTGGATGCGAAACATTGAAAACACTTGATCTAAGAGGATTCAATACAGATAATGTGAAGAATATGGACTATATGTTTAAAGATTGCGAAAATCTTATTTCTATCCTTTCTGAAAAGACCTGGGTGTGTAATCAGTCTACAAATATGTTTACTGGTTGCACTAAACTTAAAGGTGCTGTGACTTATGATGCCAGTAGGACAGATGCCACGATGGCTAATCCTGAAACAGGATATTTTATTAGGGAGGCTACAAGCATAGAGCAACTAAAAGTTAATAGTCGAACCGCCCAAGATATATATTCTCTTCAGGGCATACGGATGAATGGTAACCCTAAACAGTTTTCTACTGGTGTCTACATTGTTGGTGGAAAGAAAATCTTAATCAAGCGTTAGGGACTACTACACCAAAGACAGATAAACCAAATAAATACAGTCTTCATAAACTTGGAGAAATATACTTTATCCTCCTAAATTTAAAACCTTGACAAATATCATACGAAGAAAGGGGAGACACCAGAAATTATTAAAATAGGGTCTTCAGCAATTTGGAGTGATACCGTTTGAGGTTAGAACTTTGAAGATAGGTCACACAGAGCAAAGGAGAACACAGAGGTTTTATATAGTTGCAATCGTTAGGGCACAGAGGCACCGTTGGTGTGTGGAGGAACAGAGGATATCTGCGAATTTTATTAATGTTTTGTCTACTTCATTACAAAGCAATGGTTTGCAAGATTTCTTAAAAACGTTTATTCGTTTATTACCAAAGCTATCAGCAATATGTACACTACATCACTGTCGCTCTTTGTGCCTTCGGCACCTCCGTGAGATTGTCTGCTTTCACCTCCGTGTTCTCCCCTCTCTGTGTGACTTTTATATGTAGTAGGCTTAATTTATCACTCCAAATTCCGGAAGAACCAATTGTAAGACTACTAATCACACAATTGATGTTGCTTACAGTTCATCTTTTGTTGGCTTGTCGGCATCTTGCCTATGATATTGTTTGAGCGTAGTGCACCACATTTTCAATAACAACATCGGCAATGTGTCCAGCAATACACAAAAATCAAAAACAACTCTACCCACTGTTTTTTTGGGTAAAAAAGACATAATACCTAGTACGAAAACTTCACCCCAAGAAACAAACTGCGGGGTTGAGTAGGTCCGTAAACATAGTCGGAGGCACGCGAAGCCCCTTTATCCAAATCCTTTTGGTAAGCATCGAGCATGTTTTGCACCCCCGCACTAGCCTCTAATTTCACCTGCTTAGTTATGTAGAAATTATAGGCAAGCTTCAGGTTAAGCGTGAGAAACGCGGGAGTGTGCTCAATGATAGCAAAGTCGTTGGTGCGCTCGCTCCCCCCTTTGGGGTGGCCAACATACATTCTACCCGTGTAAACGCCCGATAACGATAGGGCAAAATCGATGGTAGGATGCACAGTGAGGGTGAAATATCCGTAGGTGTTGGGCGTTCGCAGCAGACGTTTAGTGGTTTTAAACTCGGGAGCAGCATCGTCGTCCCATTCTTCGGGCGTGCGAAAACGGCTGCTTTGCCAAGTAAAACCAGCTTGCAATTGCGCCCAAGACGAGAGCGAAGCCTTGCCCTCGAGGTTAATTCCATACACCGTTGCACCGTTAGAATTGAAGCGTTCTTCAACACGTGCGCCATCAATAATCACATCATCAGCCAGTTTGCGTGTAGCAAACATGTTGTTAAGGCGTGTGTAAAAGCCCTCAATAAGAACGTTGGTTTGTACTGTTCCAAAACTTTTATAGAGGTCGGCCGATGCACTAAAGCTGTGCGAACGTTCCTCTTTCAAATCCTTAGCCAACGCAATTTTCACACGGTCGCCATCAGCAATACGCGTATGAAGGTCTTCATCAAAAGCCTGTGGGGCTCTAAATCCGCCAGCGTAAGTAAGTCGGAAATTGGTGTTGGGCGTGGGATTGTAGCGCAGATTAACGCGCGGACTAAAGATAAGATGCGAGATAAGGTTGTGTTTGTCTAGTCGTCCGCCCAGAAGTAAGCCCCAATGGTTGTTTTTCCATTCGTTTTGAGCAAAGAAGCTACCAATATTCACGCGCTGTTCCATCAGGCTGTTGTAGCCCAGAGAGTGGTCTTTAATGCGGTCGTAGCTATATTCGGCCCCCACAACAAGACTCGAAGGCATGAACCACAGACGGTCGAAATTGTGCACATATTGCGCACCAGCTATGTAATTGATGTTATGCGTAAGGTTATAGGCTCGTTGTGCTTTGTCGTAGGCTTGCGCATCGGCCAGCGTTTGTTGTTGGTTGGCGGGCAGCGTGGCGGCATCGTCTTCGCTCATATCGAGGTTAAGTCCCAGTTTATAGGCTTCGTTCAAGGCCTTAAGTCCATCGGCAGCGGTGGCCAGTTCGCCCAGTCCGCCGTAATAACTCTTACGGTCAACGTTTGAAACGAGGCATAAGCACTGAAATGTCCCTTACCATTAAGGCTAAAGAGGTCGTAGCCCAAACTTCCGCCGTTGATGGTATGTTCGATTTGTTCGGCAATATTGGCCTCGTGAGCAGGCAAGTAAAGTTTGTTTCCGCCACGTCTATACTCCTTCAAGCCGTGGTATTTAAGGGTTATTTTGGAGTAATCGGTGAGTCGGAAGAAAGAGCTAAGCCCCACAGTTTTATTATCTAGCGTGGGAAGGTCGGTGTAACCATCGCCATCGCGGTCGTAAGCAGCGCGGTGTCGGCTTTGTCCATAGAGATAAAACCCAGCTCTATTATTGGTTGTAACAACCGATAGGTTGCCCGTGGTGTTGTTGTCGAAAGCAGTAGAGCCATTTATTGCGCCTGTGATGGTGTGCGCCACATCGGCCGAATTTTCGCTAGGTTCTTTGGTAATGATGTTGATGGTGCCACCAATGGCCGAAGCACCGAAGAGCGCCGAGCCACCACCGCGAACAATTTCAACACGTTGCACCATGTTAGAGGGTATCTGTTCGAGTCCATAAACACCTTGAAGGGCCGTGAAAACGGGTCGCGAGTCGATTAATATTTGCGAATAATGACCATCAAGCCCATTGATGCGCACCTGCGAGAATCCGCAATTGGTGCAATTATCTTCGGTTCGCACGCCCGGTTGGAAGTTTAAACCCTGCGCCAAGGTTGTAGAATGGGTAGACTCGAGCAACTTCGTGTCCAGAACATTCACAACCACAGGCGACTCACGTCTAAGTGTTTGACTACGATTGGCCGACACAACAAACTCGTCGAGCGCAATTTCGTCGGGTTTGAGCATCACATTCAGCCTCATGGGTATTATTTTTGCGTTGTCACCTCGTGTTTGTAAGCCCTATAACCAGCCGAGCGCACTTCCACAATCACCTTTCCCACAGGCAGATTTCGCAGCATAAAAATGGCCATCGGCATCGGTGGTGGTAGTGATAACTGTACCCAAAACCAGCACGCTCGCGTGCGAAAGAGGATGTTGTGTTTTACTATCCACAACGCGTCCCTTAATGTTGGCTTCGGTATTAACTTTCACTTCGTTCTCGTGCCTTGCGTAAGTGGGCAGCGAAAGAACGAACGTAGCGACGAAAAACAAACGCCGATTTACATAAAATCTGTTTTACGGTTCTTTTTCTTTTATCATTTTAAATTGTTTTAAATTCAGGTATGTTCTGTAAATCTTCGATATAGTCACAGCACGCCCCATAGGGCTTTTTGTGACCTTATCAATGATTCTAGAGCTCACCTTTGATTTGTTAATGCAAAGGTAGGATGTTGTAAGGAATAGTGCAATACCTAGAAGTAGGGAAAAAGCCTCACCCCTCTGCCCCTCTCCAAAGGGGAGAGGGGGTGGTATGCTTGATGTCTTTCGTAGTTGTTACGCCAGTTCGGGATAAGGATTTGCTTAGAAAAGTGGTTCTTCCGAAATATGGAGTGATAGACTAAAACTCTTATATAATAGGCACACGGAGTCACTGAGGGAACGGAGGTAAACGCAATGTCACGGAGGTGCCGACGGCACAAAGAGCGACGGAGGTGTAGCGTACAGATTCTTGATAACTATTTGGGGATAAACGCTTTGTATATAAATTGCTAATAGAATTGGCAAACAAGCTCCGTCGCTCTATGCACCGACGGTGCCTCCGTGACTTCCATTGCTTTTTTTAATAATCCTCTGTCCTCTCCTTTTCTCCGTGTGACCTTTCGTCAGAGAACTAAGTTTGGACAAATCTTTATCACTCCAAATTCCGGAAGAACCTTTTTTATTACGTTTAATGCCAAACAGTCCTACCCAAAATGAACAATTTTAAATGGGTATCCTTAACCATCTCCAAAACCACTCCTTACAACGAATGTAATTATTTTTCACATCCTCGTTTTGAAAAGATGCTCTTTTAGCTTTGAAAAGACGCTTAATTGGCTTGCAAAAGATGCCCTTTTGAACGCTTACTAACGCCCTTTTCATGCCTAAGTAAGCACCTATTAGAAAGCAACTTTGTAAGTTGTTGATTCTATGCAAGTTACAAAGACATTACAACCAGTACTTTTTGGAGCTTTTAAGAGAGTTTTCTACGCTTGTTTTGTAATAATTTTTCAGAGTGAGGGGAAGGTTATTTTCAGGTGAGGGAGTAAGGTTTAAGTCAATTAAAAAAGCCTGCCACGACCATGCGACAGACTTTCAAACTAATACCTTATGCTTTTAACTTAAAAGAGTTTTCAATACTTGCGATTTCAGCATGGAATCCTTTGTCAACCTTTAGTCGGTCTTCAATCTTAGAGCAACTGTGGATTACGGTGCTGTGATCACGGTTACCCACCAACTTTCCGATACGACTTGCAGGCATCTTCGTATATTTCTGTGCCATATACATGCTCACTTGGCGTGCCATCACAATGTCTTTCTTACGAGAACGAGAGTTGACTGCCGACATTGTAACATTATAATGAGAGCAAACTTTGTCCATGATATCGTCAATTGTCAGCGGTTCATCGTCAATTTTTACTGCACGTTTGATAACACGCTCAGCCAATCGCATATCAATATTACTATTGTAAACGACGCTGTAAGCGAGGAGTGAGTTGATAACACCTTGAAGGTCACGTACGCTACCATTAGCAGTTTCGGCGATGAAGCGCACTACATCCTCTGGAATGTTAAGACCATCACGCTTAATCTTGCTATGGAGAATATCCACACAAAGCTGTACGTTTGGCTTTTCCAACTCTGCAATCAATCCACAAGAGAAACGAGTCAGCAGGCGGTCGTTCATACCCTTTAGATCTACTGGTGGGCGGTCGCTCGCTAAGATGATACGCTTTCCGTTACGGAAAAGGTGGTTGAAAATATGGAAGAAGGTGTCCTGCGTCTTTGTTGCAGTAACCCATTCTTGGATATCATCGACAATCAGAATGTCAATTGTCTGATAGAAGTTGATAAAATCGTTGGTAGTATTCTGTCGTACAGAATCGGTGTACTGTACTTGGAACAGACGTGCAGACACGTATAACACACGCTTTTGTGGATAGAGTTGCTTCGCTCTTAATCCAATAGCATTAACAAGGTGGGTCTTACCACAGCCCGATGGTCCATAGATGAACATTGGGTTAAACTGTGTTGTGTTAGGGTGTTCTGCGATAGAAAGACCGATAGAACGAGGGAGTTTGTTGCTGTCGCCTTCAACATAGTTGCTGAATGACTTATGAGGGTCGAGCTGCGAATCGAGGTCCTGTGGCACTGTATCCAGCACGGTTGGGCTCTGATTAGCGCGAGCAGTAGACGCTGTGACGAGATGTCTTCTACGGTGTCCTGCTCTAAGTCTTGTGACAAATGATTCTCCTGGTCAACCATTACACGATACGTCAGTTGTACGCCTTGTCCGAAGACACGCGTCAACACCTTACGTAGTAAGTCTACGTAATGACCTTCCAAATACTCATATACGAATTGGCTTGGGACCTGAACTAACAATGTCTTTGATGCTGGCTTGTACGACTGTAAAACAATCGGACGAAACCAGGTGTCAAATTGCTGCTCGGTCACATTCTCCTTTATGAGCTGGAGGCAACTATCCCAAAAGATTTTTTTAGGACTGACGTTCATAATTGGTTATCTATAAATATCTATGTCTTTCTCGAAATAGTGGCTTGCCGACTATCTCTGTTTTTGATTTTTGATAGTGCAAAGATAGTAATTTATTTATAAAAGAGAACTATCTGCAATATTACATCTCAAAGACGAGAAAGTTTGTAAATCGTTATATCTGTGGAGGTTGCGTTATCTCTCTTATTAACCTCTCATTTTGCGTAGTTGTGTAATTGTAAGTGTTTGAAAAACAACAAGTTTCACCCACCTTACACCCTTTATGATGCTAAGAGTGAAACAAACGCAGGGAAAGCGCAAAGAAGCTGATATTCAAACAGCTTCAAAACACTTTCCCTGCGTGTGAAACATTGACAATATTATTTAGACTATATTTAAATTACTTGTCTTTTCTACCAAAGATAGAGAAGTGAACATAACGCTTTGGATGTGCCTTGAGATTTGTCAAAAGACTATCTGCAGAGCGCATCGTGCTATTAAGATTATTGTACAAAGAGGCATCATTGAGCATCAAGCCCATTGTACCCTCATTGCTATTCAGCTTAGCTGTGAGCGAGTTCATATTATCTATGGTGGCATTCACCTTAGCCATTGTAGTCTCAACATCGAGTCCGTTCACCTTATTATTAAGGGTAGACATCATCGTATTTGCGCCACGGATAGCCCCACGCGCCTCTGTAATACCGCTGTTAGCGTTGACCATCATGCCGTTGGCATTGTCCATCACCTTACCAGCCTTCGCTGTCATAGCAGGCAAAGAAGCATTAACCTGAGCCAACAACGTGTTAAGCTCGCGAGTAGAAGTAGTGAGGTTGGCTGTAATCTTATCCACGTTATGAACCGAACTCTGGAGAGCTGGGTCAGCAAGGAGCGTATTCACGCTTGCAAGAATACTATCCAACTTTGGCAACATCTTCTGCATTGAAGGTACCATACTCTTCAAGTCGCCTAAGGTACCATCATTGATACCACCATCAATCCAGCCATTTTGCTCCAAGAACTTCGTGCCTTTACCAAATTGCAGTACGACCTTCACATTACCCATGATGTCGCTAACAATCTCAGCGGTAGTACCCTCTGGGATTCTCAATGTCTTTTCAACATCGATATCAACTGTGATTGACTCATCTAACCTATCATAGTCATAATCAATATTCCTAACAACACCCACCTTAAACCGCGAGCATAGACAGGGGTTGACGTAGATAAGCCAGTGATGTCATTGAACTTAATCTTGTAATGTGCGTCGTTCCCAAAGATTGACAAACCCTTTAAGAACTCCATTCCAAAGAACAGCACAACAACTGCAAGTATAGCTACAACTGCAATCTTTACCTGTGGTGTAAAAACTTTCTTCATATTCGTTTTATTTACTTATTCTTTTTATTCTTAAGAAACTCTGCTATTGCCTGATTGACATCCATACGAGCACCTTCTTTATAAGCAATGATGAAAGCTTGTGGAAAGTCTTTCAACAGCTTTTCACGCATTCGCACTATCTCATTATAATTCGTACTGGAGCCTATAACATACTTATAAAAATTGCCTTCCTGTATACAATCAAGATCTGTACGACCACGGAACTGTTCGCTACCTGGTCGTAACTGACGGTTGGCAGCAAGCACCTGCACCTTAAACGTGGGTGCGCTATTTGACGCCCCAGCTTCAGAATCATTACAAGGAAGCAACTCTCGAATGGCATCTGAAATCCTCTTCTTTGCTTCTTGTACCTTATTCATAGGGCGAGGCTTTGGCGCAGGCTCTGATGAACGAGGCTGTTCCACAGGCACCGTAGAACGAGAACGCTGCACAGGAGCCGTTGTGCGAGGTTTCTCAACTGGTGTAACAGGGCGCGGCTTGTCTACTGGAGCAGTTGGAATAACGCGATCCACTACGATTCTCTTGTTCTCAACAGGGCGGTAAGGCACTACGATACGTGTGTCGTATGTATTCTTGTATTGTACAAAAGCATTGTAAATGCCTTTTGCCATGGCATCTATACCAGTCGAAGAGTTCAGATACTCCTCCTCATCTGCTGCTGTGATAAAGCCTAACTCTATCAAACAACCAGGCATAAAGCTCTCTCGCAATACGAGGAAACCAGCCTGATGAACACCCTTATCGATACGTCCCGCAGTAGAACAAACAGAATTCTGTATCATTCGTGCCAGCTCAACACTTCGCTCCATGTTCGCATTCTGCATGAATTCAAACATGATATAACTCTCTGAAGAGTTTGGGTCAAAACCCTGATAAGTCTGCTGATAGCCCTTCTCCATTGAGATAACGCCATTCTCACGCATAGCAACATCAAGGTTAGCTTTCGCACGGTGCATACCTAAGGTATAAACTTGAAATCCCTTTACATAACGACCTGATGCAACAGAGTTCGTATGTACTGAGATAAAAAGGTCTGCCTTAGCTTTGTTGGCTATATCGGCACGCTGATGCAAAGGAATAAACACGTCTGTCTTACGAGTATATATCACATTGACATCTGGTAATTCCTCTCAACATAACGGCCAAAAGCCAAAGCTATATTCAAGTTGATGTCCTTCTCCTTTGATATTGCACCTATCGCACCAGCGTCATGACCACCATGACCGGGGTCAATAACCAGTGTAAATCGTCCGTCTGCAGCCCATGAAAGACCTACTGACAAGACCAAGAAAACAAAGAGAAGCGATATTTTCTTAAACATACTTAATTATTTAAAGGGCAAAGATACGGCTTTTCCTTGGGAAACCAAGACTCTAATCCATGGTTTTATCATTTATTAAGTGTAATTCCACGCCTGCACCATCACTATCAGCACCCATTGGAGGATTAAGCTTCACGAGTTTTAAGTCGATACAACTTAGCATTGGAAAAGCCGCACACAATGCTTCAACAATGGAACCAGCGACTGACTCTAACAGGCGAGCGGGTTGTTTCATTACTTCTCTTACGACGTTAAAAGCCTCTGCATAGTTCAACGTGTCAGCTACATCATCGCTCTCCATTGCCTTTGCGAACGGATAACCTAACCGCAAGTCGAGTACATATTCATTACCGACCACACGCTCCTGCTCCCCTACTCCAATACGAGCATGGAAATGAAGACCTTCCAGAAGAATATAACTTGTCATTAATTTCATCATTCGTTAAGAGAAGTGAGAGCAAGACGAGCTGTCCGCCCTCTATGTTAACCCAAATCAGTCATTAGCCTACAATAGGTATATTAATGGTTTTCTAATGACCGAATTGGGATTTAATTGAACTTTACTACTAACTATTTAGCCACAACGTGAGGCTCCACAGTTGGTACAAATCAGACAACCTTCTTGATAAACAAGGGTTTCTTGGGCACAAACAGGACATTTCAAGCCTGACGCACTCGTACCATCAGTAACATACTTCTTCAAAGCTCGCTCAACACCATTCTTCCAAGTATTGATGCTTTCGTTCTTCAATTGCAGCGAACCAACGAGCTTGATGACATGATCGATTGGCATACGATAACGCAATACACCTGAAATCAACTTCGCATAGTTCCAATACTCTGGGTTAAACTTCTCTGACAAGCCTTCAACAGTGGTCTTATAGCCACGCTTATTCTCAAACTGGGAAGTCGTAACGATGGTTACCATCTTCGGCTGTCTGCTTGATAATCTTACCCTTAGTAACGCTCTTTGGAAGGGCAATACCCTCCTCATCGTCCTGCAAACCTGTAAAGATTTCGTAAGGATAACCATCTAACAAGCCAACAAAAGCTACCCATTTCTCTTTATTGTTTTGGAAACGTACGACGTCACACTCCAATTCTTTTGGACGAACTTCAATTACATTTGGATGATTACAGATATGCTCATGATGCTCCTCAGCTGAGTTAAGGTCTTTTACCTTCTCCTCATCAGCAGGCTTTTCTTCCTTCGTCTTATCCTTCTTCGATACAGAAATCATCACACCCGAGCGACTTCCGTCACGATAGATAGTACAACCCTTGCAACCACTACGCCATGCCTCTACATAGAGTTTATTCACTAACTCCTCATCAACCTGATTTGGAAGGTTCACAGTCACAGAGATTGAGTGGTCAACCCACTTCTGAATTTCGCCCTGCATACGTACCTTCATCAACCAGTCGACATCGTTTGCGGTAGCTTTGTAATAAGGAGAACGCTTCACGAGTTCGTCAATATCTTCCTGACTATACTTCTTCTGCGTGTCAATTCCGTTCACCTCCATCCATGTCAAGAACTTACGGTGGTAAACAATGTACTCCTCAAAAGAGTCGCCCACCTCATCAACGAAGTCTACATGTACATCCGTATCGTTTGGATTCACCTTACGACGACGCTTATATACAGGCATGAAGACTGGTTCAATACCCGAAGTTGTCTGTGTCATGAGCGAGGTTGTACCCGTAGGAGCAATCGTCAGACAGGCAATATTTCTACGACCATACTTCTTCATATCTTCGTAAAGCTGACCATCAGCCTCCTTCAAACGAAGGATAAACGGATTCTTCTCCTCACGCTTAGCATCATATATCTCAAACGCACCACGCTCCTGTGCCATTGTCACCGATGAACGATAAGCATTCAGAGCCAATGTGCGATGAATATCAACCGAGAAGTCGGTTGCTTCTTGTGTTCCATAGCGCAAGCCCATAGCTGCAATCATATCGCCTTCAGCGGTGATTCCCACACCCGTACGACGACCCTGACAACTCTTCTTCTTAATCTTCTCCCAAAGATGATACTCTGCACTCTTCACCTCATCAACTTGAGGATCGGTCTTTATCTTCGACATAATGAGGTCGATTTTCTCCATCTCAAGGTCGATGATATCGTCCATCAATCGCTGTGCGAGCTGTGCATGACGCTTGAACAAATCCATATCAAAGCGCGCATGGCTTGTGAATGGGTCGATAACATACGAATAGAGATTCAATGAAAGCAGTCGACAGCTATCGTATGGACAGAGCGGGATCTCACCACATGGATTCGTTGAAACAGTCTGAAAACCAAGGTCTGCATAACAATCAGGAATACTCTCTCGGATAATTGTATCCCAGAACAACACGCCCGGCTCGGCACTCTTCCATGCGTTATGTACAATCTTTTCCCATAATTCCTTAGCAGAAATCTCCTTCGTTACGCTTGGTTCGCTGCTATTGGTAGGGAACTGCTGTACGTAGGTCTTATCCTCAACGACAGCCTGCATGAACTCATCGGTAATCTTTACAGACACATTAGCACCGGTCACCTTACCTTCTTCCATCTTGGCATCGATAAACGCCTCTGAATCTGGATGCTTAATACTTACCGAAAGCATCAAGGCACCACGACGACCATCCTGCGCTACCTCACGAGTACTGTTGGAATAACGCTCCATGAAAGGAACAAGACCCGTTGAAGTTAGGGCTGAGTTGTTCACTGGTGAGCCTTTCGGACGAATATGGGTCAAGTCATGTCCCACTCCACCACGACGCTTCATCAGCTGCACCTGCTCTTCGTCAATACGCATAATGGCACCGTATGAATCGGCATCACCATCCAAACCAATAACGAAACAGTTAGAAAGTGATGCTACCTGATAGCTATTACCGATACCCGTCATCGGACTACCAGCAGGGATAATATATCTGAAATGGTCCAAGAGGTCGAATACCTCCTGTGCCGTCAATGGATTCTTATATTTATTCTCAATACGAGCTATCTCGTTAGCAATGCGCCAATGCATCTGTTCTGGCGACTTCTCATAGATATTTCCGAAGCTATCCTTCATCGCATACTTGTTGACCCATACACGAGCAGCAAGTTCGTCTCCGCCGAAATAAGCTAAAGTAGCTTGAAATGCTTCATCAAATGAGTAAGTTTGTTTGGTTTCCATTATTGTCGTTTTAGAAAATATTTCGACTGCGAAGTTACGAATTGTTTTCCAAAATAGAAAACATTTACTTAACTTTGTAGCATCAAAATTATCTAAAATGAAAACTATTAATACAAGAAAGACGATAAGAAAATACACCAACAAGGATGTATCGGAGGATTTACTGAAAACTCTATTAGAGAAGGCTGAACGCACCCCAACAATGGGAAACCTGCAGCTTTACTCGGTTGTCATCACTCGCAACGAGGAAAAGAAGGCGCAATTGGCACCTGCTCATTTCAACCAACCGATGGTCATGGGGGCTCCTGTAGTCCTCACCTTCTGCGCTGACTTCCGTCGTACTACGCTCTGGGCGGAGAACCGTAAGGCAACACCGGGTTACGACAACTTCCTTTCTTTCCTCAATGCTGCTACTGATGCGCTGCTCTTTTGTCAGACTTTCTGCAACCTTGCAGAGGAAGAAGGCTTAGGCACTTGCTTCTTAGGAACAACCATCTACAACCCTAAACCATCATTGAAGCATTACAACTCCCTCGCTTAGTGATGCCTGTCGCTACGATTACCCTCGGTTGGCCTGATGAAGATCCAGCCCTTGTTGACCGCCTTCCTATCGACAGCATCATCCACAACGAAACTTACGAAGACTATACGCCTGAGCGTATCGATGCTTTCTATACGCCAAAAGAGCAGTTAGAAGAAAACAAATACTTTGTGGAAATCAACAATAAAGAAACCCTCGCACAGGTTTTCACCGATTTAAGATATACGAAAGAGGCGAACGAAGCCCTTTCTAAAGTGTTGATAAATTCACTTAAAAATCAAGGATTTATAAAGGAGTAAACAAACCATCAACAACCAACAGCCAACACTGCAAAACTAAAAAACGGAGATTTATATAAATCTCCGTTTTTACTTAATATCACTTATCTCCCTTTAATATAATCCCCTCTTTTATTTTACTCCTTGATGTTACTTTGGAGAATGTATAAAACAGCATTGTTTGCATTATCTGGCTCAAGAACCTTGAACTCCAAGTTCCAGCCTTTATCAACCATCCAATTAAGAAACTTACAGCTGTTAAGAATTTAATAAATTTCCTTGCTCATCTACTGGTCGTGTCTTCTTTTCTGATTCAAAAAGAGAAGGGTTTTCTCTCAAATCACCAAAATCAAGATAAACGATATAACTCTGCCTATTTAAATAGCCTTCTGCTTCGCAATAGTACTTCTTATCTTGTGCCATAAGCACTATTGGCACACAAAAATAATAGGATTAGTAAAAATAAGTTTTTCTTCATAATTAATAGTTTTAGTACAACATATTTGCAAAGATAATAATAACACCCTTTTCTTACAAATATTTTGTAAACTTTCTACTTATTACATCTATTTTGTCCCTCTTTTTCATGTGTTTTGTGATGGTGCTAACGCCCCGCACATCGTGTGCGGAACGTTAGCACGCTATGTGCGAGGCGTTAACAGTATGGCAGAAGATAATAAAAAAGCTCACCCTACAAGCCCCCTCTTCGCGCGCGAAAGAGAGGAAGTGCAGGAAACACCATGCTTGCGAATAACTGAAAGCCTTTCCCTAATTTATAAGGGCATCACGCATACTACTCCCTCCCTTTGGGGGAGGGGCAAGGGGAGGGACTGCTTGTTGTGGTGATTGGTTGCTGTTTTACTCTTTCTTTTATCCAAATTTCCCTTTGCTTTTCAATATTTTTTTATATATTTGCGAACGAACAAGGAAAGACTATTACACAACCTAAATATTTTGAATTATGGAACACATCCCACAGGTTTTTTGGCTCATTCCCATTGCATCAGTGTGCGCACTGGGTATGGCATGGTATTTTTTTAAGTCTATGATGCAAGCGGAGGAAGGTACACCCCGCATGGTTGAGATTGCTGAATACGTGCGCCGTGGTGCCATGGCGTATCTAAAACAGCAGTACAAAGTCGTATTGATGGTTTTTGTCGTTCTTGCTATTGTCTTCGCCATTATGGCATACGGCTTCAATGCTCAGAATGAATGGGTACCCTTTGCCTTCCTAACTGGCGGCTTCTTCTCTGGTCTTGCAGGTTTCTTCGGTATGAAAACGGCTACCTATGCCAGTGCCAGAACAGCCAACGCAGCACGCAACGGACTCAACGACGGACTCAAAATTGCCTTCCGTTCGGGCGCAGTCATGGGACTCGTTGTCGTAGGATTAGGCTTGTTAGATATAGCCATTTGGTTCATTGTCCTCACTTGGTTCTATTCTGACAAGATGTCAACGAGCGAAATGCTTATTACCATAACAACGACGATGTTGACCTTCGGTATGGGTGCATCTACACAGGCTTTGTTTGCTCGTGTGGGTGGCGGTATCTATACAAAGGCTGCCGACGTGGGCGCCGACCTCGTGGGTAAGGTCGAAGCTAACATCCCTGAAGACGACCCACGCAACCCTGCAACGATTGCCGACAACGTAGGCGACAACGTGGGTGACGTGGCGGGTATGGGTGCCGACCTATACGAGAGCTACTGTGGTTCGATTCTTTCTACGGCTGCCTTGGGTGCAACCGCCTTTGCAGCTCATCAGGCGATATGCAGTTGCGTGCTGTCATTGCACCAATGCTCATCGCTGCCGTCGGTGTTTTCCTTAGTTTGTTCGGTATTTTCCTCGTAAGAACGAAGGAAGGAGCCACGATGAAAGACCTCCTCCACGCCTTAGGACTCGGCACGAACACGGCTGCCGTACTCATTGCTGCTGTTAGTTTCCTCATTCTCTACCTCTTAGGACTGGAGAATTGGCTTGGTGTTAGCTTCTCTGTCATTGCTGGTTTGGCTGCTGGTGTTATCATCGGTCAGGCAACGGAGTACTATACTTCTCAAAGTTATATGCCAACAAAGGGAATTTCGGAGGCGAGTCAGACGGGCTCGGCAACAGTTATTATAAAAGGTATCGGTACGGGTATGATTTCTACTTGCATCCCAGTCCTTTCCATTTCAGTGGCTATCATGCTGAGTTATCTCTGTGCTAATGGTTTTGATATGTCTATGTCGGCACTTTCTATTCAGCACGGACTCTATGGTATCGGTATCGCTGCGGTCGGTATGCTCTCAACCTTGGGTATCACCTTGGCAACAGACGCTTACGGACCGATTGCCGACAACGCTGGCGGTAATGCGGAGATGAGCGAGTTAGGAGCGGAGGTGCGCCAGCGTACTGATGCCCTTGATGCCTTGGGTAATACGACTGCTGCTACGGGTAAGGGCTTGCTATTGGTTCGGCTGCACTGACCGCATTGGCGTTGTTGGCTTCTTATATCGAGGAAATCAAGATTGCCATGGCTCGTGTCGGTACACAAATGACCAATGTTGCAGGCGAAACTATTGATGCCACAAAGGCTACTATCCCAGACTTCATGAACTTCTTCCAAGTAAACCTGATGAATCCAAAGGTGCTTGTCGGTGCTTTCATCGGTGCTATGGCAGCCTTCCTTTTCTGCGGATTGACAATGGGTGCCGTTGGTAGAGCAGCTGGAAAGATGGTGGAAGAGGTGCGTCGCCAGTTCCGTGAGATTAAGGGAATATTAGAAGGAACAGGTACACCAGACTACGGACGATGCGTGGAAATCAGTACACAGAGTGCACAACACGAGATGATTTTCCCATCGCTTTTAGCTATCGTCATCCCCGTTGTCGTCGGTCTTTTGCTCGGAGTGGCAGGTGTATTAGGCTTGTTAGTAGGCGGTTTGGCAGCAGGCTTCACCCTTGCCGTCTTCATGTCGAATGCAGGTGGTGCGTGGGACAATGCGAAGAAGTATGTCGAGGAGGGCAACTTCGGTGGTAAAGGCTCTGACGCTCACAAGGCAACCATCGTCGGTGACACCGTTGGCGACCCATTCAAAGACACTTCTGGTCCATCGCTCAACATCCTTATCAAACTCATGAGTATGGTCAGCATCGTCATGGCGGGACTTACCGTTGCGTGCTTATAGACGCTGTCGAAAGAGTTATTCACACGAAAACGAACTTATCTTCACGAAAAGAAAGGCTTTCTTTTGTGGCAAAGCGTTCTTTTTGTGAAGATAACTCATAGTGTATAGCCGTTGAAACGAAAAGAAATATATTTACATTACTTCCTTTATCCCATCTTTTAAAAGCACAGAAAGAGCCTTTCTTTTTTGCCTTTATAACTATCAATCATTCAGGATGTTATAAACTCACATTATAAAAGGGCGTTACTTAGACCTCAAAAGGGCGTTACTTGGACTTCAAGTAACGCCCTTTTGCAAGCCTATTAAGCCTTAATTCAAATCGAAATGAGCATGAATTAAAAATGAGGTTGTGAAAAATTAGGACAAAGCAAGCCTCATCACTCGTTCTGCCTCTCGAAGTATCTCACGATGATCGAAAGCCAATTCGGGGAGTTCAGTCAGTAGGAACCACCTTGCTTGTGCTGCATCGTCCAAGCCACTGACTTCGGCAGGCTTATCAAGAACCGTATAATAAGCCACAGTAATGATTCGCTCGCGTGGGTCACGATCGACAGCATCAAAGACACCAACGCGAAACAACTCGCCCACCTCCAAACCTGTTTCTTCTTTCAGTTCACGACGAGCAGCATCAATCGTCGTTTCGTCGATATCCATAAAGCCACCCGGGAAAGCCCATTTCCCCTTGCAAGGCTCATTCTTCCGCTGTATCAACAGCAGTTTCATCCCTTCTTCAGTACGTGCAAAAACAAGACAGTCAGCCGTTACGGCTGGGTGCGGATATTGGTATGTGTACATTTTGTAATATATATGTAGGATATGTTAAGAGTTTTTTCATTAGCAAAAGTATAAAAAATATTCTTTACTGAATGTTTTTCTCTATGATTTTTCTTACCTTTGCGACCTTATGGAATTTAGAACAATTGTCAACATCCCCCGTCCGACATTTGAGTTGGAGCCTTGCGAACGGATTCTTTTCGTTGGGTCGTGCTTTGCTGATAATATTGGCAAGCGATTCGAAGAGGAGAAATTCCATGCCGTGGTAAATCCTTTCGGTGTGATGTACAACCCTGTTTCAGTGCTACATACGGTAAAGAAGTTGGAGAGCCAAGCCTTTGACACAGCCGTATTCACCTTGGGAACAAACCACGTCTATGTGGAGCGGGCGACAGGTGAGATTGTTGACAACTGCCAGAAACGTCCACAGCGAGAGTTTGAAGAGCGCGAACTCACTATTAAGGAATGTGCAGAAGCATTGCATGAAGCTATTTCCCTATTACGACAAGCGAATCCAAAGGTTAATGTTATCCTGACGGTTAGTCCTATCCGCTATGCTAAATATGGCTATCACGGAAGTCAATTGTCAAAGGCTGTACTGCTATTGGCAACAGACAAAGTGGTGAAAGAAAATGGTGATAAGGTCTATTATTTCCCAGCTTATGAGATTGTTAATGACGAACTGCGCGACTATCGTTTCTATAAGGCAGACATGCTGCACCCCAACGAACAGGCTGTAGACTATATATGGGAACAGCTTGTGGCAACCTGTTTCTCTGCTGAAACAAAAGAGTTTCTTAGAGAATGGCAACCGATTAAAGAGGCATTAGCCCACCGCCCGTTTAATCCAGAGGCAGCGGCTTATCAGGATTTCATAAAGAAAACAAAGGAAAAAGCAAAAATGTTGAAACTAAAATATCCCAATATAGAATTGAATTTATAACTATGGAAGAAATGAACGACAAGCAGATTGAACTGCTCTTAAAAACACATGGCATAAGACTGACTGCAAATCGCATACTCATAGCACGAACATTGTCAGGATTGGATAATCCAGCTTCTATGAAAGAGTTGGAAGCAAAGATTCAAACGATTGATAAGTCAAATATATTCCGTACACTATCACTGTTTAAACAGCAGCACTTAGTACATCAATTGGAGGACGGGAATGATGTGGTGCGCTACGAATTATGTCTTAGCGATGACCATGAAGAGGATGAGGATATGCACGTACACTTCTATTGTGAGCGTTGCCATCAAACCTACTGCTTCAATGACATACCAGTTCCGCAGGTAGAACTGCCCGAAGGATATGAGCAGTTTTCAATCAACTATATGATAAAAGGAATATGTCCTAAATGTGCTCACCGATATTATCTTAAATGATAAGACGAAAAAACCGCAAGGATAAGATGTTGTATTAAGACTTTTCACTACCTTTGCATAAGATATAAAACAATATAGGTATTAATGAATTATACTATTGAGAAAGTAACGACACTCATTGGCGCACGCCGTTATGGTGATAAGGATGCAAATATAAGCTTTGTTCTTACCGACAGCCGTTCCTTGTGTTTCCCTGAAGAGACTTTGTTCTTTGCGCTCAGATCAGAGCGTAACGACGGACATAACTACATCCCAGAACTCTATGCAAGGGGTGTGAGAAACTTTGTCGTGGAGGTAGTGCCTGAGGGTTGGGCTACTCGTTATCCTGATTCTAATTTCTTGAAAGTTGTTGGTTCGCTGGAAGCCCTGCAGCGACTGGCTGAGCGCCATCGTGATGAATACTTGATTCCAATTGTGGGAATCACGGGGTCTAATGGTAAGACGATGGTCAAGGAGTGGCTTTATCAGTTGCTATCTCCGCAGATGGTGGTCACACGCTCACCTCGTAGCTATAATTCCCAGATTGGTGTTCCACTGTCAGTATTGCTCTTGAGTGAAAATACACAGGTCGGTGTCTTTGAAGCGGGCATCAGTCTTCCGGGTGAGATGATGGCTTTGCACGACATTATCCAGCCTACTATCGGCGTCTTCACCACGTTAGGTACTGCCCATCAAGAGAACTTCCCATCCATAGAAGCGAAGTGTCATGAGAAGATTAAACTCTTCCATGACACAGAGGCGATAGTCTATTCTTCGGATGATGAGGTGATGATGCAGTGTTTAAGCCAGTATGATTATAAGGGTCAGAAGCTTGATTGGTCTGTAAAGAATGAAGATGCTGCTTTCTATATCAAATCCATTGAAAAGAAAGACATTGAAACAACCATTTCATATATTTGGAAAGGAAAGACAGAAGGACAATATAAACTGCCTTTCATTGACGATGCCAGCGTTGAAAACTCTATCACCTGCGCTATCGTTTCACTCCATTTAGGACTCACCCCTGCTACTATCAGCGAGCGAATGGCACAATTAGAGCCTGTCGCTATGCGCTTAGAGGTGAAGGAGGGACAGCATGGTTGTACGCTTATCAACGATTCTTATAACTCTGATTTCAACTCACTCGATATTGCACTCGACTTCATGAACCGTCGTCCTGACCATAAGGGACGTCGTCGCACATTGATTCTTAGCGATATTCTACAGAGTGGTGACACGGACAAAGACTTATATAACAAGGTGGCATTCCTCTGCGAAAAGCGTGGTGTTGAGAAGTTTATCGGTATCGGGGAAGGTCTGTTGGCACAGCGTTCTGCCTTTAAGCATTTAGGCGAAAAGCATTTCTTTGCTACCGTCAACTCCTTTATTCACAGCGACATCTTCGCTAACTTGCACGATGAGGTTATCTTATTAAAGGGCGCACGACAGTTTGGTTTCGACCGACTGACAGAACTCTTGGTGAAGAAGGTGCACGAAACTGTATTGGAGGTGAACCTCAATGCTGTTGTTGACAACCTCAACTGGTATCGCTCTTTCCTCAAACCTGAGACGAAATTGGTTTGTATGATTAAGGCTGACGGCTATGGAGCGGGTGCGGTAGAGATTGCCAAACCTTGCAGGATCATCGTGTTGACTATCTTGCTGTGGCTGTTGCCGATGAGGGTGTGACGCTTCGTAAGAACGGTATCACAAGCAATATCATGATCATGAACCCTGAGATGACTTCCTTCAAAACACTATTCGACTACGATCTTGAGCCTGAGGTGTATAGCTTCCGACTCATGGATGCACTTGTAAAGGCTGCACAAAAGGAGGGTATCACGGGCTTCCCTGTTCATATAAAGCTCGATACGGGTATGCACCGATTGGGCTTTGACCCACAGAAGGATATGGATGAGTTGATTGACCGACTGAAACATCAGAACGCTATCATCCCTCGTTCGGTCTTCTCTCACTTTGTTGGCTCTGATGCCGACAACTTCGACGAGTTCTCGGCACGTCAGTTTGCGCTCTTTGATGAGGGTAGTAAGAAGCTTCAAGCTGCTTTCAGCCATAAGATTATCCGCCACATGGACAACTCTTCGGGTATCGAACACTTCCCTGAACGACAGTTGGATATGTGTCGATTGGGCTTAGGTCTTTATGGTATTAACCCACGAACAAACAAGACAATCAATAATATCTCAACGCTGAAGACTACCATCCTCCAGCTGCGTAACGTACCGGCTGGTGACACAGTAGGCTATTCTCGCAAGGGAACCATCGACCGTGATAGTGTGATTGCAGCAATTCCAATCGGCTATGCTGACGGCTTGAACCGCCATTTGGGTAACCGAAACTGTTATTGTTTGGTAAATGGTCAGAAGGCAGAGTACGTCGGTAACATCTGTATGGACGTAGCGATGATTGACGTTACTGGTATCGATTGTAAAGAAGGCGACAGTGTCGAAATCTTTGGCGACCACCTCCCAGTGACCGTCCTCAGCGATACGCTCGGCACTATTCCATACGAGGTTCTGACGACTATCAGCAACCGCGTGAAGAGAGTTTACTTCCAAGATTAGAAAAGAAAGATCCCTCCCCACATAGGGAGGGACTTAATAACTTTCATTCTCTCACAGAATGCACAGATAAACAGACTTTACAGAACTTCTACACAGAGCCCTAACGGGCATGGATAGCACAGAAGCTACCACAACACACAGTATAGACTTTCCGTCTACAACCAATACAACCTAATCTACTATGCAAGAAAATGATATCACCTATAATATTATAGGAGCAATATACAAAGTCTATGCGGCATTGGGACCAGGCTTACTCGAATCTGTCTATGAGGAAGCTTTAACCTATCAATTAGAGATGAATGGACTAAAAGTAGAGCGTCAGGTGCATGTTCCTATATTTTATGAGGGTAAACAATTAGCTGATGATTTAAGATTAGATCTATTGGTAGAAGGTCAAATTATTGTAGAATTAAAGGCTGTAAAAGAATTGTTGGACACGCACTACAAACAACTCCTAACCTACCTGAGACTATCCAATCTGCACATTGGACTACTCGTAAACTTCCAAACTGCTGATATTAAACATAATATCCATAGAGTTATCAATGGATATAGATAATATTTGCAGACATCCATATCGTCAGAACTCTGTGCAATCTATGCCCGTCAGGGCTCTGTGTGTATAAGTTCTGTAAAATCTGCTCATCTGTGTATTCTGTGAGAAAATTATAATAGAAAAAGGAAAAAATGGCAATAATATATTTACTTCTCGGCATCATCATCGGCGCAAGTATTATGCTGCTATGGATGAAGAACAAGTCAACATTAGAGCAGAAGAAGGCTGGTGAGGAATTAGCAGTCCTTCGTAGCCAACTTGACACGGAACGGAGGAATGTTGATGAACGTATTGCTGCAGTCAAAGAGAATGCTCTGCAGCAACTTGAAGCAGAACGAAAGCATGGCGAACAGCTACGCAATGAACTCCAAAAGCAGGCTGAAGCAAAGAACAGACTGCTGCAAGAGGAGGTGCGCAACATGGCTGCACAGATGTTGGATGAGAGTCGGGAGAAGATGAATACGGCTGACAAAGAACGCTTAGATGCCCTTCTCTCACCACTAAAGAGCGTTTAGAGGCTTTTAATCAGACGGTTACAAACAACAGCAAGGAGAATACTGCCAATAAAACGGAAATCAAAACGACCTTCGAAGAGGCGATGAAACGCCTTCATGCAGAGCAGGAAATGACCATCAAAGCGATGCGTGAGGATCAGGAACGTGCCGTAAAGGAATTGCGTGAGCAGACGGAACGCATTGGTAATGATGCCGCTTCACTCACGCAAGCACTCAAAGGCGACTCGAAGATGCAGGGCGATTGGGGTGAGATGATTCTCGAAAAGACCTTGGAAGACTGCGGGCTCATTCAGGGTCAACAGTATTTTCTGCAAGAGAACTACAAGGATAAGGACGGTAACAACTTCCGACCAGATGCCGTCATCGTCTTCCCAAATGAAGAACGTGCCGTGATTGATGCCAAGGTTTCGCTGACAGCTTACCAAGCTGCTATCAGAGAGGAGGATGCTACTCTGCGCGAACGCTATATGAAGGAACACGTTAGCTCTATCAAAAAGCATGTCGACGAGTTATCGGCTAAGAACTACGAGAAACTTGTACCCAGTTGTATCGGTTTCGTTCTGATGTTTGTTCCTTATGAAAGTGGTTATTCAGCTGCCTTGAAGACCGACCCATCCATCTTGCAATACGCTTACCGTAAGCATATTATCATCCTGAGTCCAAGCAACCTGCTCATGGCTTTGCAGCTGACACACACCATGTGGCAGAACTTCCGTATGACAAAGAATGTAGAGGAAATCCTCTATCAGTCGAATGAACTATTCGATAAGTTCGTCACCTTTGCAGAGACTTTCGTGAAGATTGGTACAAATATCGAACGCCTACAACAAGATTTCAACAAAGCAAAGGGTCAGCTCAACGAAGGTAAGGGCAACATCGTCCGCCGCTTAGAAGGCTTAAAAACATTAGGTATCAGTCCGAAAAAACAGATTCCAGAGAACTTGTAATCCGCTAATATAAGCCCTCACGAAGGGATAAAAAGAAGGTAAAACTTTCAAACATAAATAATCTAAGTTTTCTCTCACAGAGTGCACAGATAAACATATACGATGCCTACACAGAGATCTAAAGGTCATTCGAAGACACAGATTCTATTGCTATACATTCGCAAAACAGCTCTGTGTACTCCAAGACCTTTAGGTCTCTGGGCATTTCAGTTAGCAAAAAGGAAATCTGTTCTTTCTGTTCATCTGTGTATTCTGTGAGAGAATGGTATCAAATCAAAGGCCAATGGGTTTAGAAATATTATTACAAAATATCCAACAAAAATCCTGCAAAAGAGGCTAAAAACAAGTGATTATAGCACCATTGTAACTCTTTTGAAATCAGATAGTTGCACAACTGCTTTTCAAAAGGTGCTTAATAAGGCTTCAAAAGGGCGTTAGTAAGAGGCTTAAAGAGCATCTTTTGCAAGCTAATTGGGCGTTAATTCGAATGCAATTAAGCCTAAACTAAAAATGAGGAGAGGAAAAATGTTTACAAAGAAGGTTACTGTTGCTTAATTCGTTGACCACTAAAAACACTAAAAAGTCTACTTCAACAGATACTGTTTTCTCGACTCAATAATATCTTCCATATTTTCGCTTGCCCATGAAATCAGGTTATTGATAAGCGGTAAGAGGCTTGCCCTTTCTGTGTAAGCGAATATTCGACACGAGGCGGTATCTCAGGGAAGGCTTCACGAAGGATAAGCCCATCTCCCTCCAACGTCTTCAACGTTGCTGTAAGCATCTTTTGAGAGATATCGGGTATATTACGTTGCAGTTCCTTAAAGCGTTGGCTATTATTGTTTTCTAATGTGAAAAGCACCAACATCGACCACTTATCCCCTACTCTTGACAGTACATTACGTATAGGACAATCTGGATAAAGGGCATCTCTTACTTCATTTCTATTCATACTTATAAGTTCTTTAAGTCATATTACTGCACAAAAGTAACTATTATAAGCTAAGGCTCACATCTTTTAGTGTTAAACTATGTAAAACACATACCCTTTAAATGCCTTATTATCAGCATTACTTACCTCAAGGTAACTGGCTAACATTTGCGTGCCTACTTGTAGAATAGACTAAAAGTCAATACCTTTGCAACATCAAAACAAACAAAACAATAAAACAAAAAGAATTATGAAAGCAATTGAAACGATCAAGAATGGTAAGAACTTCACAGCAGTAAACGTAGGTAAGCTCAGCGATATCAAGGACTATGTGCTCCCACTTGGAGAGATAGAGATTCCGGGTAAGGTATTCGTTAGTCAGGCTTTGCAAGCAACAGGTAGCGAACTCTCATTCCAGACGCTCGTTCCTGGACAGGATAGTGGTTTCCTTCACACACACAAAACACACGAGGAACTTTACTTTATCCTCAAAGGTGAAGGTGAGTATCAGGTTGATGGCGAGGCCTTCCCAGTGACTGAAGGTAGCATTATCCGCGTTGCACCAGAAGGAAAGCGTGCGCTGAAGAATACTGGTAATGACGAGATGTTAATGCTCTGCATCCAGTATAAAGCTAACAGCTTTGCAGAGGAAGATTCCCCTATGACCGACGGTGTGATATTAAATGACAAACTAAAATGGTAATTGACCCACTCTTCCCAACGTGTCCGATACGTAATATCCTTGCAAGGGTATGCGTGCCGGACACGCTTTGCCTTATCCAAGAATTAGGTAGGAAAGGTGAGGTGAGCTACGAAGCGTTAAGTCAAGAGTTTCCCGACTGTCCTCTTTCCACCTCGTTAATGGTCTTGAAAGAAGACAAGATTATCATTGAAAAGCAACAAAGCTATACAGCCTTTCAACCATCGGAAAGGGGCTCTATCCACTCGTCTCAACCCTCATAACTTGGTACGAAAAAGAATCTTTTTCCCATCTACAACAAATAATAAATAGAACGAAATGGGACGTGGATTCTTCCAACAGACTATTACTTTGCAAATAAAAAGAGTGAAAGAAAACACTGTTTCTTCCACTCTTTTTTTATTTTTAATGATAGCTCTATCAGAAAGCAAGGGCAGCAATTATGGGATGCCCTCACACTGATAGAAAGTCTTTACTTCTCCAATACCTTTGAACTCAGCACCAGTTGCGAAGTCTTGACCAGACTGTTCACTAAGCGCTGTCAGACGGACGAAACGAGCCTTAACTGGTGTGGTGAGGAGGATAGATCTTTTCCTTTCTGTTGTTCTCAAACTCACCCTCAGCAACAGCCTTGCCCCATGTCTTACCGTCGTTGCTTACCTGAATGCTGTACTTCTGATGTTACCATTGTTGCTGTCCTGACGTGGAAGGTAGGTGAAACCCTTGATAGTCTTCATTCCACCACAGTCGAAGTCAACCCAGTGTGGGTGGTTAGCCACCGTAACAGAGTACATTGTGTGCCAGTAGCTGCTTGGGTTGCCATCAGTAAGATGGCTTGCATCACCCTCACCACTCTCCTGACTTGAAGCGAAGACCACTGACAATGGGATGCTCTCGATGCGTGAGAAGGTCTGAGAAGCTACGAGCCAATCATTCTCCTGTGCCCAAGCAGAGATAGTACCACCATCGCGCAAGTTTACAGGACCAGTGTATTTCACTGCCTTCTTGTTGCCATTAACACGATAGTAGATATCGCCCTTCGCACCATTGGCATTGATTGTCACATTGCCCTCACCATCACGAATGATAGTAAGTGGTGTAGCACCGTTAAGACTTACATTCGCATTGCTAACGAGGTCAGTAGTCTTAACAGAGTTCATAGGACGAATCATGTAACCGAAGGTGTGTGGCGTTGCCATCACACGGTCGCGTAGTAACGGACCACCCTGTCCACAGCTGTTACCACCAAGACCAGTGATAGCCATGTCAAGGTGCAAATGAGTGTATTCACTCTGTGGCAACTCGTGTGGGTGATTAGCCATTGCAATGGTATTATCCGACCAAGGAAGCGCAGAGAAACTCATCTTATCCTTAGCCACGAAGATAGCACCATAGAGGGCATCGCCGCCATCATTGCCTGTAAGAGAGAGCCAACGAGTATCCTGATGGTTACCCGTATCTTGTGGTTTAGGGAAGGCAACGAACTCATCCTCAACCTCCTGCTGCTCATAGATACCAATCATCTGACCTGTCTTACGGTCTGGATAGTTGTCAACTATACCACGACCATAGTAAGTCAGGAGGTTGAGTTTCTTAGGAATACGTACGGTATAACCCAACTTAGCGAGTGTGAGATTAGGCTTATTGCTTGTGATTGCGCTCTCACTCTCGATGCTACCGTCAGGGAAGATAGTGTAAACCACCTGCGTATTGAGTGGAAATCGTCCTTACCGAATGGCTTTTCTTTGTACTCGATGAGCTTCTTCCAGTTGGCATTGCCACCTTCAAGGCGATAACCATAAGGTGCTTGTGACTCTACGTTGAATACAACTGATACAGAACCGTCAGCATTTGCGTGGGTTGTATAGTTGGTACACTTGTGCTGGAGATTATTCAAACCGTTTGCATACCATGCCTCGTAAGCCCAGTTGTCATTGTTAACCCATGCACGGAAAGCGTTCAACTCTGGTCCACAACCATCTGGAATGACAGTCTTACCATCATACTGGAGGTTATAGATAGTACCCTTAGCGAGGTCGAAAGTTGTTGTGAAGGTCTTGCCAGAGAAGACAATCTTATTGTCCTTCACCACTGACATCGTCACCTTACCAGCTGCAGCGAGAGCTGGGCGAGCCGCTGTTGCCTGCACTGGCAACTGCTCCTCAGCCTGAATATAGCCTGCCTTAGCCCAAGGCATATCACGCTTGAGACGATAGGTTACGTGGAGGAGGTACTCCTTATTAGGGTCAAGTCCCTCGTTGAGTCCTGCGATTGTAATGCTCTTATGGCTTCTTGCTGGTACGCTACCAAGTTCAAGATTACCTTTCTTTACGGTTACACCATCAGCTGTTAGGCTGTAAGACATTGCATAACCACTGAGGTCATCAGAGTAGTAGTTCTTATTGAACACATCCAAAGTAGCTGTCTTAGCGTCCTTCCAACTTGTACCAATATACTGATACACCTTCTTCACCTCAAAATACTGTGGTTTTGGTGTCTCATCACCGAAGATAACACCGTTCATAACAAACTGTCCATCATTAGGCGTATCACCAAAGTCACCACCATAAGCGAGGTAACGCTTGCCATCCTTTGTGTAGTTGTACATACTCTGGTCAATCCAGTCCCAGATAGCACCACCCATGAAGAAGTTAGTAGACTCCATTGCCTCCCAATAGTCAACGAGGTTACCAACAGCGTTACCCATTGAATGGGCATACTCTGAGATATGGAAAGGATACTTAATACCCATCTTTCCCTTCACCGCATCACGTGTCCATGCAATACTTGGATACTGGTTAGAACCCATGTCCACGATGTCGTTGTTGCGCTCATACTGTACTGGTCTTGAAGCGTCATAAGCCTTCAAAGAGTCGTAGGCTACAACGAAATTATGACCCGGTCCTGCCTCATTACCCAAACTCCAGATAACGATTGAAGGATGGTTAACCAACTGACGAGTCATTGCCATCACACGATCAACGTGTGCTGCTTGGAACTCTGGTACGTGTGAAAGCGATGCCTTGCCATAGAAGTATTCATGACTCTCGATGTTTGCTTCGCTCTCCAAATAGATACCATACTTGTTACAGAGATAATAGAAGTAAGGGTCGTTAGGATAGTGAGAGGTACGCACGTGGTTAATATTCGCACGCTTCATCAGCATAATCTCACGTTCCATCTGCTCACGAGAGATAACCTTACCCGTCAATGGGTTGGTATCGTGGCGGTTAACACCCTTGAGTTTCACTGGTTTACCATTGATATAGTAATATCTTCCAGCCAAACCGAACTCGTCCTGACTTGCAGGTGTGTCCTTAATCTCAACCGTACGGAAACCAGTTTGGAAACTTATCGTTTCAACTACCTTCTTACCTTGCATCAACTCACCAACGAGAACATAGACATTTGGCTCTTCTGCTGTCCATGCTGCCGCATTGTTCACTGTGAGTGTCTGTCGAACATCAGTCTGTCCGTTGCTGCTACAAGTGGTCTTTGCCTTCGCATCTTCGAAGGTTGCCACCAACTTGTTGTCGTCAGCAAAGAGTCTGTTCTTATAGATACTCCAACGAAGGTGGAGATCCTTTGCATTCTTAGCAGTGAGGTTCTGCAATGTTGTATTGAGATCGATAGTACCCTTACCATCAGCGAATGAAGGGATTGCCTTCACGTCAGCAACGTGTACCTTCGGAGTTGCTGTTACATTCACGCTACGGAAGATACCTGGCAGGCGGAACATATCCTGTGCCTCAAGGAAACTACCGTCAGACGAGCGATAAACCTCTACTGCCACCTCGTTCTTGCCCTTAGTGATATAAGGGGTAATATCGAATTGTGCCGTATTGCGTGAGTTCTTTGAGAAGCCCACGTAACGACCGTTGATCCACAAATAGAAGAATGAGTCTACACCATCAAAGTTGAGATAGACTTCCTTGCCGTCCCAAGTTGCTGGGATATCAAAGCTTCTTCTGAACGAACCCACCTCATTACGATACTCGTAAGTGGTATAGTTCTTTGGCGGCTCACGCATAACACCCTTCTTCCAGTCGCCTGGTTCGATGTTATATTTGAAGATAACCCACTGATTCACATAGATTGGCACACCATACTTCAGCGTTCCATCTTTCTGAATACCTGCCATATTCCAGCTTACTGGCACCTGCAAACGAACCCACTTGCTGTCATCATAACCCTTTGTAAAGAAGTCCTTTGGACGCTCATCTGGGTTCTTTGAGAAGTGGAAACTCCATTCTCCTTCGAGAGAAAGGTAATCCTTGGCAAACTCTGGCAATACCTTTCTTGCCTCATCAACCGATGAGAAAGAAGAGAAAATCGCACGAGCTGGCAGCTTGTTATAACCCAATGCACCGGGTGACTGCCATTCATTACCAGTTGGTGCTGTTGCCTGACCGAAGAGATAGCCTCCAGCAGGATAGTCATCAGCCTGTAAAGGCGCAGCTGTTAATGACGATAATAATAAACCGAATAATAATTGTTTATGCATAATAGTTAGGTGTTATACGCTTTCTGAACTGTCTCTGACCGCCTTTTTCAAGGCTTCTTCAAAGACGCTATGAGACTGCTACTCAGCTTGCAAGCCCCACTCCATTTTACAACGTAGGCAAAGTTAATAAAAAAAAACAAATAAGCAATGAGAAAGGGAGGATATTACGTAAATAATACACTCTTGGGGGAAGTAGACAAGTGAACGGGTAGACGAGTAAACAAGTTAATTGCGAAGAAAGACAGAGTAACAAGGGAACGAGTGGACAAGTTAGACGAGTGGACAAGTTAATTGCGAAGGAAGACAGAGTAACAAGGGAACGAGTGGACAAGTTAGACGAGTGGACAAGTTAATTGTGAAGAAAGACAGAGTAACAAGGGAACGAGTGGACAAGTTAGACGGGTAGACGAGTAAACAAGTTAATTGCGAAGGAAGACAGAGTAACAAGGGAACGAGTGGACGAGTAAACAAGTTGATAGTGAACGAGTTGATTGCGAAGAAAGACAAAGTAACAGGGGAACAGGGGTAAATACTTATAATATATGGGGTGAGAAGGGCTTGAAAAAAGCAAGAGACTAATACACTTCTTACAAGAAGAGTTTAGTTTTTATTTGCTGTCACTTTTAACACTTCAAGTAATCACACTGTAAACTAATAAGTTAGACGAGTTTTTCGAGTGATAGCAGTGACAGCAAAGTTTGTTTTATAGAAATGTATTGAGAGAACAATGCAACATGAGGGGGGACACGTTAAACGAGTGAACGAGTTGACAAGTTAACAGATTGCTTATGGAGAATACAAGACAACATGAGAACTCGGTTTCCGTTATGCCGCCAAATCTATAACAAGTCACAAGGGGCAACGACTTTCTGATTTGGGTCCATACCACGTCTTTTCATTAGTTTACCAAGTCCGAAGATATGATAAGACTTGATAGGCTTGGGCGTAACGAGTTGAATACCAAACTGATCCTTATAGATGTCATATATAAGTTCTGAACAATAATACTTATCATTATTAAAGCTTAAAGGCTAAATCATAACGCTTACCAAGGTATTTAGCGTACTTAATTTTGACAGGTTTGTTCAGTACTCGTCTTCTCTTATACCTTCCCATCTTACCCCTATCAATCCATTTCTTAAGTGGAGTGAGCTTGACAACATTAGAGGCTTCAAGCACAAAGAGTTTTCCTTCCTTTTCTACAATCACACCACAATGTGACCACGGAGAATTAGTTGCTAATTGAATAAAAGGCGACTGACGACTTTGCGATACTTGAAAGATTAAGTCTCCTTCCTTAAAATCATTCGTCACTCTTGGAGTTCGCTGCGCATATAATGCAATAGCAACCAATAGTAACATGATTATTGTCTTAAACTTTTTCATTATTATTCTGTTATTCATTGACTTACAAGGACTCTAAAAACATATTTTCCATTATTTAGGAGTAGCCGTAAAGCGATTGCAAAGGTAATGATTCTAAAGCAGAATGTCAAGCAGAGCAGACCTTTTTTCTTATAAGCTACTCTCTGACTGACCTTTCCTAAAGTGAGAATACTATTAAAAAAGGTAGAAGTACTATGCTTAAAAATACAAAACAATAATCCACCTCAACTTTGCCTGCTCTATTTATCCTTGTTTTAATGGAAGATACTCTCAGAGATGCCAATTCTATTGGTGCGCTTTCAACTGGCGTGTCTTAATCCTTGTTCTAATGGAAGATACTCTCAGAGTTAAGTTATAAAAAGTTATTAGATTATATTCTTGTCTTAATCCTTGTTCTAATGGAAGATACTCTCAGAGTATTTGTAGGACACAAAAAAAGTTTTTGGTATGAAGTCTTAATCCTTGTTCTAATGGAAGATACTCTCAGAGCCATAGTAATAGACTTACCAGACGAAGAAACTCGCAGGATGTTTTAATCCTTGTTTTAATGGAAGATACTCTCATAGATTGCAGCCGCAAACCCTGAAGGATTTACTGTTAAGTCTTAATCCTTGTTTTAATGGAAGATACTCTCAGAGTGAACAGTTCTTTGCCTTTGCCAATGGTATCTTGTCTTAATCCTTGTTTTAATGGAAGATACTCTCAGAGTGCGCAAGCGTTATGGTACAGAGAACCAGACACAGTCTTAATCCTTGTTTTAATGGAAGATACTCTCAGAGAGTACAGAAAAAGAAAAAAAGAGTTTACGCAAAAAGTCTTAATCCTTGTTCTAATGGAAGATACTCTCAGAGTAGTATTTCTGATGCACTCAAGAAAGAAATTGAAGGTCTTAATCCTTGTTTTAATGGAAGATACTCTCAGAGCAAAGGAAAATTCGGCAAATATCGCTTAATTTACCGTCTTAATCCTTGTTTTAATGGAAGATACTCTCAGAGAAATAAAATTATGAAGAAGATAAATATTAACATTGTCTTAATCGTTCTAATGGAAGATACTCTCAGAAAGCAAGACATACGAATCCTTTGTATAAGCGGGATTGGTATTTATAAGACCAATAACGCCTGCTCTTGTTAACAGAAATCAACTGCTTTCTAAGCGAGTGCAAAGGTAGTAATTTTTAAGCAAAATGTCAAGGAACGCTGGGTTAAATCTTATCAACCAAAGGTGACTTTTTTATAGGTTATTGCCTATCTGATGTGTCCAAAAGCGGGAAGTGATATCCTCAAAGTTTCCATCTGTGCAGCGGTGGTACATTCGTTGATTGGTGCGTGGGGAATCGAGTCCACCAAGATGGCGGAGGTAGGCTCCCACTTTGATATAGTCGAAATGCTGTTGATCAATGAGCGGAGAGATTGCTGTGCGCCCAGTATACCAACCAACCTTCAAACCGTTGTGACATTCTTGGACATATTTTGCAAGCAGGTCAACTGCCGCTGGGTCACCATCGCCACCCATAAAACCCACATAGGTAATGGTATCTTTCGCACCATGAATCAGTGCAGACAGTGCTTCAGCCGTCAATTCATCTCCCCTATTTGCCCACAAGAACTGACTATGGCAGCCCGGACACGACACGGACATCCCGAAATATTAATGGCACGTGTCACCTCATCGGGAAACTCCTGAAAGACAATATCTGTATTGATATAACGAAGCATTACTATCTGATTCTTTTTTTCTAAACACGCTTATGTTCAAGTGATTATCTTCACCCGCACAACACCGTGCCACCTCCTTTTATGTGAACGATTTTCTACCCTACAAAGATATAAAGAAAGTATTAAACAGAGCAGACTTTATCTGGAATTATTGATAAAATTTGTAAGGGACAACAACTTTTACTAATACTCTTATAAATCACATTTAATAAGAATCATACATTTTTATAAAGTTTGGTTTACAAAATTGGGACCTTTTCTATAAAAACAAATTTTAGGCCTATATGACAAAAATGTGCTTAAAATCCTTGTAACTATCTAATAATCATTATCTTTGTTCTATTTATATTTTTATGGCAAAAAATCTGCTTTTATTGTGGCTCAAAATCGACTATAAAACGTGGTCATCTTAATGGTAGTCAACGCTGGTATTGTAAGTGCTGTAAGAGGAGCTTTGTTGGACATAATCGCCTTACCAATACCATTGTCAATAATCGTTATTCCAAGGGTAATCTAACTGTCAAAGATCTATCAGAGGAGTACGGAGTTTCAACGAGGACAATTTATAGAAAACTCAGTAAATCTTATAAAGAAGAACTTCCCAACCTTCTTGTTCGCCCTGTAGTGGTTTTAATGGATGCCACCTATTGGGGACGTAATTTTGGTGTCGTCATCATGAAGGATTCATTGTCTGGTAATGTACTTTGGTTTAAGTTTATCAATAGGCATGAACGTCTTGAAGACTATAAGGAGGGCATAAGCTACTTGGAGTCACTTGGATATACCATTCAAGGGCTTGTATGCGATGGTTTTAAAGGGACTTAGGCAAGCTTTTTCCCAATTATAAATTCCAATTATGCCAGTTCCATCAAGTAATGACTATAAAGACAAAACTAACTTCAAGACCCAAGCTTGAGGCTTCAAAAGAACTGCTTGAAATATCCAAGATGTTATGTCATACGGACAAGGAGTCCTTTATTGGGGCTTTAAAGGAATGGTACACCAAGTGGGAGGATTTTCTTAAGGAACGGACAACAACAGAAGATGGAAAATCACATTATACTCATAAAGCTCTACGTAGTGCTTTTTTGAGCCTTAAAAGGAATATGTCGTCATTGTGGACATACTATGATTACCCTGAGTTGAAGATGCCAAATACAAACAATGCCATTGAATCACTCAATGCAGATTTAAAGACAAAATTGAACCTACACAAGGGGATCAGTATGGAAAGAAGAAAGATCTTCATCCAAGACTTTATAAAGTCCCATTCTCCTAAGAAATAAAAGGGGAATGGGAGATTTTAAGCACATTTTTGTCACATAAGAGAAAACGACGCTAAAATAAGCACATTTTTGTCATATAGGCCAAATTTTATAACCTCTGACTTTATACGCTTTTTTATCATGAATCATTATTTCTCATAACCTATACTTATGCTAAGGTTTATTTATAGGTCTTCATAATTTTGGAGTGATAAGGTTTGACACTTAAAGTTAGGTTTCTAACGAAATATCACACGGAGAAAAGGAGAAAACGGAGGATTATTAAAAAGCGATAGAAGTCACAGAGGCACCGTCGGTGCATAGAGCGACGGAGCTTGTTTGCCAATTCTATTAGCAATTTATCAACAAAGCGTTTATCCCTAAATATTTATTAAGAATCTGTACGCTACACCTCCGTCGCTCTTTGTGCCGTCGGCACCTCCGTTACATTGCATTACCTCCGTCCCCTCCGTAACTCCGTGTGCCTATTATATAAGACGTTTAGTTTAGCACTCCATATTTCGGAAGAACCAAACGATTATCTGTTTTGTAATAAAAAATTCAACGCTTGAAATTCAACACATGCTCTTTTAGGTTCGTAAAGACGCCCAATTGGCTTGCAAAAGATGCCCTTTAAGCCCCTTACTAACGCCCTTTTGAAGTCCAAATAAGCACCTTTTGAAAAGCACTTCTGCAAGTTATTGATTATATGATAGTTACAAAGAAGGTTCTTTAAAGGATTTTGGAGAGATTCAAGGGAGGATTGAGTGGAGTTTTTGTAAATTATTTTCTAACAATAAGTAGGGAATTAAGTGTTGGGCTTATTAGGCTAATTGGGCTAATAAATTATTAGACTTATGGGGCTTATTAGCCTTATTGGGCTAATTAGGCTAATTAGGCTAATTGGGCTAATCGGGCTAACTACCCCAATAAAAAACAGGGATAAGCCAACGCCTATCCCTGTTTATTAGATTCTATTCACTGCCTGCCACAAGGGCAAACAAGAAATTAATTATTTACCGTACCACCTACAATATCGAGCAACTCAGATGTGATGGCTGCCTGACGCGACTTGTTATATTGCAAGTTGAGTCCACGAAGCAAATCGTCAGCATTATCTGTTGCGGTCTGCATGGCAACCATTCGCGCTGCGTGCTCAGAGGCATTACTGTCTAAAGGGCAGTATAAACCATGTGATGTAGCAGTTTCGGTACCAATGCTGTCAAGACTGTATGCAGGTCTGGCTCAACGATGAAGTTATCATTCAGAGGAGCAACAGCCTCTTTATTAGACTTCTGTGTTTCAGACTGTCCTTTTCTCTTGAGATATTCCTGTGCAGCCTTGCTCGAAATATTTGATGAAAGATCACGCGTAGAGTCGGCATTGAGTTCTTCCTCAAGGTCAATCGGAAGGAAATTCTTACGCTGGAGAACCTGGCTTCCTGCACTCTTGAAGTGATGATAGATTATCTCCACCTTGTCGAACTCACCATCCAGCCATTTCTGACTTAACTCTTGAGCGATATTGCGGCACTCCTCAGAATTTGGCTTGTCAGCAAGTTGTGGATAAGGATATACACAAGTAAATCCACGCTTCTTAGCTGTTTCAAACACCTTACGTCCTACGGGATAGATGACAATATCCTTGTCTGTCAAGCCCTGCGCACGATATTCGTCTATCGTCTGCTGCATCAGCTTGATGACATTCGCATTGAATCCACCACAGAGAGAACTGTTTGAGGAGAACACGAGTAAGGCAACACGTTTCACTGGTCTCTGCTCGTCGAACGGAGTATCCGTATCGGGCGTAGAGACAAGGAAAGCCTTAAGAATGTGTTCGAGCATAGCCGCGTATGGAAGCATACTCTCGATGGCATTCTGGGCATGGTGTAACTTACTCGACGCAACCATCTTCATCGCACTCGTAATCTTACGAGTACTCTGAACACTGGCTATACGAGTCTTGATTTCCTTTAAGGATGCCATTCTGTATTGTCTTTATTTATATTGTCCGGCAATATTGCCCATGACTTCTTCGATTACCTTGATAGAAGCATCTTCAAGCTTACCAGCAGCCAAACTCGCTGATGACGTCGGCATGAGAAGAGCGCATGCTGTCGAGGAACTGGTCCTGACACTGGCGAATCTGGTCAACAGGTACGTCGCGCATCAAGTCCGTGTCACACCGCAATAGAGGATAGCAATCTGCTCACCCACTGGCATTGGACTGTACTGTGGCTGGATAAGTAACTGGTTGTTCTTACGTCCACGGTCGAGGGTCATCGCTGTGACCTTGTCCATATCTGATGAGAACTTAGAGAATGCCTCCAACTCACGATACTGTGCCATATCAATCTTCAACGTACCAGCTACCTTCTTCATACTCTTAACCTGCGCTGAACCACCCTACACGAGATACGGAGATACCTACGTTAATAGCTGGACGGAAGCCCTGATTGAAGAGGTCTGACTCAAGATAAATCTGACCGTCGGTAATGGAAATCACGTTAGTAGGGAATGTAGGCTGACACGTCACCTGCCTGTGTCTCAATGATAGGCAGTGCGGTGAGTGAACCACCACCACGTACATGGCCCTTCATACACTCTGGGAGGTCGTTCATCTTCTCTGCAATCTCCTGCTGGTTGTTGATACGTGCAGCACGCTCAAGCAGACGAGAGTGGAGATAGAAGACGTCACCAGGGTAAGCCTCACGACCAGAAGGACGACGGAGAATCAATGATACCTCACGATAGGCAACAGCCTGCTTTGACAAGTCATCATAGATAACGAGAGCTGAGTAGCCACGATCGCGGAAGTACTCACCGATAGCAGCACCAGCAAATGGTGCATAATACTGCATAGCAGCAGGATCAGCCGCTGTAGCACTTACGATAATCGTATAAGGCAATGCGCCACGCTCCTTGAGGTTCTGTACCAATGTAGCAACGGTAGAAGCCTTCTGACCGATGGCAACATAGATACAATAAACAGGATTGCCCTGCTCATAGAAGCTCTTCTGATTGATGATAGTATCAACGGCAATGGCTGTCTTACCTGTCTGGCGGTCACCAATGATAAGCTCACGCTGACCACGACCGATAGGAATCATTGAGTCAACAGCCTTCAGACCAGTCTGGAGTGGCTCCTTCACTGGCTGACGATAGATAACACCCGGAGCCTTACGGTCCAATGGCATCTCAAAAGATTCAGTCAGGTCGATATCACCCTTACCATCGATAGCCTCTCCAAGCGGATTGACTACACGTCCCAAGAAGTTGTCATTGACACGGATAGAGGCAATGCGGTGTGTACGCTTCACGCTCTGTCCCTCCTTGATACCTGCAGTAGGGACCAAGAAGGACACAACCTACATTGTCTTCCTCCAAGTTCATGACAATCGCCATGGTGCCATTCTCGAATTCAAGCAACTCGTTGGCTTCAGCATTGCGAAGACCATAGACACGTGCCACACCGTCGCCGACGGTCAGTACGGTACCGACTTCATCAAACTTCTCCTCAGAGTTGATGCCTTGAAGTTCTTTCAAAAGAATCTCAGACACCTCACTTGGTTTAATTTTATCTGACATGTTATTAATCTAATTACTTTTTTAATTGTGTGAGGATAGCGTTCAGTTTGCTCTTCACGCTGGCGTCCATTCTGTAAGTGTCATACTCAAGAATAAAGCCACCTATGAGTGAAGGGATCAACCTCAGTGTTGAACTCAACGGTTCCCTGTGCTCTGGATTGTACCAGTGCTTTCATCTTGTCTTCCGTCTGGGAAGAGACAGGCGAGGCTGTGATGACCTTTCCGCGAATGATGTTCTTCTGCTTACGATACAGAGCGACATAGTCATTCGCCATAAGTTGCAGCAACTCCTCTCTATCTCCCTTCAAGACAAGGGAAAGGAAGTTACCAACAAGCTCAGGACAGTCGTCACCACAGGCTACTTCCAATAGCTTGCGCTTCTTCTCCTTCGGAAGCATCGGGCTTTCAATCGTCATGCGGAGTTCGGGCACCTGAAGGTAACTCTGGGCAAGTGTTTGCATGATAGCATATACCTTGTCCTCGAGACCTTGCTCACAGGCAGTCTTCAACAGCGCACGAGCATAGCGAACCGATATTACACCTGTATTCATAAGCGATTATTTACTTTCTGTTCCGTTAGAAGAAGCAACTTCATCCAATAAGCTGTTGATAAGCTGAGTTTGCTCGGCTGAACCAGACAGTTCCTTATGCAGAATCTTCTCAGCAATCTGCACAGAAAGCTCTGCAACCTGCGAACGGATGTCACGGATGGCAGCCTGCTTCTGACTTTCAATCTCTGCCTTGGCTTCAGAAAGGATGCGAGCACTCTCTTCGCGTGCCTTCTCCTGTGCCTGACCGACTATGGTTTCACGTGTCTCAGACGCCTCCCTAAGGATTTGCGCCTGTTTCTCACGTGCCTCCATAAGCAGCTCCTCACCTTGTTTCTGAATGTTGGCAAGCCTCAAGTTGGCTTCTTCTGCCTTTGCAAGACTCTCGTCAATGTACTCTTTGCGCTCGTTCACCATCTTGATGATAGAAGGGAATCCCCACTTCCATAAGATGAAGAAGACCACTAAGAAGACAAGGGTCATCCAAAAGAGTAAGCCACTATCTGGCAATAATAATGACATAAGCTGCTAAATTACTTTTCTTACCAATTTGTTTAATAATTCTCTGAGTAGTTTAGAATACACAGAGGAGAGCGATAATTGCAGCGAAGAAGGCAACACCCTCAACCAATGCGGCTGCAATAATCATAGCAGAACGAAGCTCACCGATCTTCTCTGGCTGGCGAGCCATAGCGTCCATAGCCTGACCACCGATACGACCAATACCAAGACCTGCGCCTACGGCTGCGATACCTGCACCGATAGCGGCGCCTAACTTTGCAGTTTCTGCTGCTAATAACAATGATGTCAACATAGTTTCTTTCTTTTAATTATTAATTATTTTTATTTCTTATCTATTAATAGGGGGATGAGAAGTATTTATCTCCTTCACTCCTTCTTATCCTTCTGCCTCATGAACACGTGCCAAAGAGATAAACACAGCACTCAACATCGTGAATACCAAAGCTTGAATAAAGCTAACCAAAATCTCCAAAAGCATCATGAAGATACTCATACCCACACTCACAATCGTCATGGAAGAACTCAGGACAACACCCATCGTTGCCATGATGAAGATGATACAGGTTAAAGCCAACGCAATAGCATGTCCTGCCATCATATTGGCAAAAAGACGAACCATCAATGCGAAAGGTTTTGTGAAGATACCAAATATCTCTATCACAGGCATCAAAGGCACTGGGAACTTTCAACCATGCAGGGTACGTCTGGCCAAAAGATATCTTTCCAATAATGCTTTGTTCCTGAGAAAGTTTGGTTACTAAGAACGTACAACTAGCCAAGGAAGAAGGTGATGGTTATATTACCTGTCAAGGTTACCACCTCCTGGTGGGAATGGCACAATACCCATGAGGTTAGCCACGAAAGATGAAGAAGAAACACGTCAGAAAGATAAGGTGCATACTTCTCTGCGTCCTTACCTAATGTCGGTTTAATAACCTCATCATAAACATACATCACAAACATATGCATCAGATCCCAGTGAAGCCTTTTGGTGCCTTATCGGTAAACCTTATGGCGACGACACCAGCGTGCTGGAATCAAGATACACAGCAAGAGAATGATGGCATCAATGAAGAGTACACACACCGACTTCGTAATAGAGAGGTCGAGAGGGCGCACTTCTGTGCCGTCCTTCTGCAACTCAACGATGCGACGTTCGTAGTTTCCCTTCGTTGCAATGAATAGGTCTGGGTTGTTTTTTTACAAGGACGATAGCCCTGCATGTGGACCTTCTTCTAACGGCTCTTCAGCAAAGTCCTCAGCCCAACCCGTGTACCAACCATTTTGATGTCTTCACAAATGACTGGCAGGTTGATGATGATTGGCTTATCACCGATATTGGTTACATGCCACTCGTATGAGTCCTTGATATGTCCCCACAATATCTCCTGCAGGTTAACACTCTCCCCTTTACTCTCTGATGCAGCAGCACCAGGCAGAAGCAGGAAGAGCATCATCACCATACAAATCAGATGCTTGAGATATTTCATTCGTTAATTATTAATTTTATTGTTCTTTTCCACTTTGTAAAAAAATAGACGGTATCGAAATGCCAACAGCACAAGATAGAATATCATAAAGATAACGACAAAGCCGATTACCATTGTGCGTTCTTTCACCACCATTGCATAAACGACAAACAGTCAAGAATGCCAACAGCATACGAAAACCAGAGCCCGCAAGATAGAAGTTATTCATAACCGTGGGCGACTGACTGGCTATCGCTTTCCATGCTCCTCCATAGATGGAAGAGGTGATAAGTGAGTAAACAGCACTGATAGTCAGCAAATTGATATAAGCCGTTTGCTGCGTTAGCTGCACAACGAGTAAGCCAATAAGATAAAGACCTGCGATAATCCACAAGTTATTCTTATAGTACTTCTTATACACTTTGTTAACATCCATCATCCGTATTCAGCTGTCTGTCGGTTATATCTTTTAGATTTCTACGCAAAGACTGACCAAGTTCTTCTTCACCTCAACGAATCCGCCAACGATATGAAGTTCCTTAGTATCACCTTTTATGCTATAAGCTACCTTGCCCTTCAACTGAGTGTAGAGATGATAGGCGCGTGATTATTGAGAATCTCAAATGGTCCCACTGTACCAGGAACCAGCACACTATCCACCTCGCCTGTAAAGACAATCCTTTCGGGAGAAACTATTCTAAGTGTCAACATAGACAATTCAATTATTATTCAGTTTGTGCAAGAAGATGATCACTTAGTAGCCTCCAAAAGACGCTTAGCCTTCTCCTTGACATCCTCAATCGTACCAACGTTCAAGAACGCCTGCTCTGGGAGGTCGTCAACCTCACCATTCAAGATAGCATTGAAGCCCTTGATGGTTTCCTCGATTGGTACCATAACACCCTTAACACCAGTGAACTGCTCAGCAACAGTAAATGGCTGAGAGAGGAAACGCTGTACACGACGAGCGCGGTTCACAACCAACTTATCCTCGTCTGACAACTCGTCCATACCCAAGATGGCGATGATATCCTGCAATTCATTATAGTGCTGAAGCAACTGCTTTACTCTCTGTGCACACTCATAGTGGTCCTTACCAACAATCAGTGGGTCAAGAATACGTGAGGTACTACCCAATGGGTCTACCGCAGGATAGATACCAAGCTCGGTAATCTTACGGCTCAACTCTGTTGTTGCATCCAAGTGGGTAAAGGTAGTAGCTGGAGCAGGGTCGGTCAAGTCGTCAGCAGGCACGTAAACCGCCTGTACTGAAGTAATTGAACCATGCTTTGTAGAAGTAATACGCTCCTGCATCGTACCCATCTCACTTGCCAAAGTAGGCTGATAACCTACGGCTGATGGCATACGTCCCAACAACGCTGATACCTCAGAACCAGCCTGCGTGAAACGGAAGATATTATCGATGAAGAACATGATATCTGCTGCCTCACCATTCTTACCTCCGTGATCGCGGAACTCCTCAGCAACGGTCAGACCAGAGAGTGCCACTGATGCACGTGCCCCTGGTGGCTCATTCATCTGTCCATAGACAAGTGTTGCCTGCGACTTCTGCAATTCTTCCTGATCAACAAGCGAAAGGTCCCACTTGCCTTCATCCATTGCCTTGCGGAACTTCTCACCATAACGGATAACACCTGACTCCAACATATCGCGAATCAAGTCGTTACCCTCACGTGTACGTTCACCTACACCGGCAAATACAGAGTAACCATTGTGACCCTTAGCGATGTTGTTAATCAACTCCATGATAAGCACCGTCTTACCTACACCAGCACCACCGAAGAGTCCAATCTTACCACCCTTCATATAAGGCTCAAGCAAGTCGATGACCTTAATACCAGTCTGAAGCATCTCCTTATGCGTAGAGAGGTCTTCATACTTTAGCGCCTCACGGTGGATAGGATAAGCACCTTCCATACTCAGTGCCTCCATACCGTCGATAGGCTGACCGATAACGTTCATCATACGACCCTTAATCTGGTCACCAGCTGGCATAACGATAGGACTGCCTGTTGGCACAACCTCAAGGTTACGCTGCAGACCATCTGTATTATCCATAGCCACACAGCGCACGGTATCTTCACCAATATGCTGCTGTACCTCGATAATCAAATCCTGCCCATTCGCACGTTTTACGCGTAGGGGCATCATAAATCTTTGGCAGAACCTTCTCAGGATTCTCTCCTTGGTATCAAAAGTAGACATCGATAACTGGACCGATAATCTGGGAGATGCGCCCATTAATCTGTGACATAAATATCTTTGTTGTTTTTTATTATTATTTCCTCTATATATAAATAAGGTGTAAAAACCTCTTTAAATACTCAACTCGTCGAGAACCTTAATAAGTTTTCTGTCGAAAGGCTTATCAGAACGAATCGCCTCAGACAATGGAACATAAACCACCTCATTGTTTCTAACACCAACCATGATGTTGCGTTGACCCTGCAGAATGGCCTCAATAGCACCAACACCCGTACTACTTGCAAGGATTCGGTCACGTGCTGAAGGGCGACCACCACGCTGCAAGTGACCAAGAATTGACACACGTACGTCATAATCAGGGAACTCCTTGCGTACACGGTCAGCATAATACATAGCTCCACACTTAGGGCTCTCAGAGACAATGACGATACAACTTCTCTTAGACTTACGAATACCACGTTCCATGAAGCGACCCAACTGGTCGACATTAGTTGAATCTTCTGGGAATAATCGCTGCCTCTGCACCGCTGGCAATAGCCGAGTTCTGTGCAAGGAAACCAGCATCACGTCCCATCACCTCTACAAAGAAGATGCGTTCATGGCTCTGAGCGGTATCACGAATACGGTCGACACACTCCATAATTGTGTTCATCGTCGTGTCATAACCGATAGTGCTGTCCGTACCATAGAGGTCATTATCTATCGTACCCGGCAGACCGATGCAACAGAAATCAAACTCCTGTGCAAACATCATCGCACCCGTCAACGAGCCATTACCACCAATGACAACCAACGCATCAATACCCTCCTTGACAAGGTTATCGTATGCCTGCTGACGTCCTTCCATCGTTTTAAAACCTTTTGAGCGTGCCGTCTTGAGGATCGTACCGCCCTGACCGATAATACCGCTAACATTCTCAGTGGTAAAAGGCTTAATGTCATCCGTAATCAATCCCTCATAACCACGATAGACACCTTTGATTTCAAAACCATTATAGATGCCGGCTCTGGTCACAGCACGTATTGCTGCGTTCATTCCAGGGGCGTCACCGCCAGAGGTCAGAATACCTATTGTCTTTATTTTGCCCATATATAGTCTTAGAACTCCTTTTTATTTAAATCTAAGCGCAAAGATAACAAATAAAAAGTACAAAAGCAAAAGCACAATGGGAAAAAGTTACCAGATCTTTAAAAAATATCTTATAAAAAATGAATTAAACCCAAATCGGTCATTAAACCACAATATATATCGTTCTTATTACTATGGTATTGTTTCCTAACAACCGATTTGGGTTAAATCAGAAAAGGGGAAGAAGCAATATCTCCCCCCAACCACACAAAGAGCCACCAGCAACCACCAAGCGGTCCCTTCCCTTGAGGGTATATCAAAATTGAGACACCCTCAAGGGAAGGGACTACTACTCTTTCTGTGGATTCGATATGTACACAAACTACCTCAACTCATGCACAAAATATGGTGCACCAGAGGTTTTTACCTTGAGGATCTCGTAGGTGGCAGTGGCTGGATGATAGACAGAATAGCCCATGCCTTGGTCGGTGGACATACCGAAGATGATATCATTACCCGACTTACAGAGGGTTGCAGCCCACCCAGCTGTGGCAGAGAGGTCCAACTTCTTGCAGGTCATATTGTAGAGATTAATCTCGAAAGGTTGGAAGCATTTATCGTGAACATAGTCTGGTGGATTGCTTGCAGCACCTGGGATGTTCAGGTAAGCATACACCTTTCCGTTGCCGCCATACACCTTCATGTAAGCATACGAGGTTTTATTGCCTTTGACTCCTACTAAGTCAACATCCGCAAGGGTGAAGCAGTAGGATTTATCAAAGTCTGTCTGACCTTTCTTAATACGCAGAAATCCCTCCTTTGACACCAGGTTGATAGCCAAACATCGCTACACAATAAAAATAGATATCACCCTTCTCATCGATGAAAGGGTCGCCAGCTGGCGACTCACCAGAAAGCCATTGAGACACGAGGATCACTAACGACTTTGATAGGTTTATCGGTTTTTGTGTCAATCAAAGCCACGTAAGCCCCTGCTTCACAGACGTATGTAGACTTCATCTGACTAAGTGCCACATAGAGTATTCCGTCTCTTATGATAGATGCGGCAGGCTCTGGATTATTGTCACCAGCAGCTTTCCCCAAGGAGTACTCCGCTAAATCAATCTCTCCAACCTTCTCCATTGTGGTAGGATTGATGATGATTACCTTTCCTAAACCAGGACAAGAGACGTATGCCTTATTGTCGGAAGCAAAGGTGATGTACATTGCCTTAGCCCCACTTGGGAGTAGGATAGTATTCCCCTCCTGCACTAACTTTCCCTCTTTCTGGCCATATTTATAGATGCGTTCGGTGTCGGTTATATACACTTTCGCCTTATATACGAAGGTATAAGCACCCTTCGTCATCACCAGCGCATTGTCGGTATTGAGCGAACCAACGTTCATGTCTTTGAAAACACTTACGTATGTATTGTCTCCGATGTTAACACTATGGACGAAACCCATCTCCGTCTTTGCCGGTGCAGGCGGTGTGTCAGGTGAGTCTTTGTCGCAAGATAGTGGTCCGACGGTCGTAAGCAGCATTATAGCTGCGGTTAAGAAATAATGTTTCATTGTGTTTTGATTAAAGAAGTTAATAATTATAAGCTCATTGCTCCACCTGCCAGTTTGTCTCTGAACAGGTTGAAGCGTAGTTTTGCCTTTAAGGTTCTTCCGGGCAGAGGCATCTTAAATTCCATGTAGTTCTCCTTGTTGAAGACGTTTTCTAACTCAAGGCTCAGTGACATATTATTATGCCATAAAAGACTGTTGAGGCCTATCGTGAAAGATCATCATTAGAAGGTATGCGCCATTTCCTACGCTCCTCTGCGAGTGTACTCATCTGCCACCCCCAGTCAAACTCGCCCACATGCGATACGTCAATATAGACTCTCGACAGCTCTCGGCGCCCTATCAAGCCCTCTGCATGGTACTCCATGCCATAGTTATAGTAAAAGGCAGGGATGTTAGGAACGTGCTTATTATAGGTAGGGTTGCTCGTTCCTTGTTCGTCATTAAACCATCTTTGCCTGTCTCGGATATCCTGTAAGGTGAGATTAAAGTAGAGATAGACATTGCGTGTGACGTCCACCTTCACGTCAGTGTCCATTCCAATGGTCCTTGTCTTTCCCTAAGTTCGTATAGATAGAACGTGTGTCAGCAGGAAAGAGTCTTATCATATTCTTCATCATCATATAGTAGAAATTCGTCTCCCACTGTACCCTCATGAGTCCACATAGTCCTCTTCTATCGACGATGAAGCCAAGGTTCAGATTATTCCCCACCTCTGGCTGCAGGTTCACCGACGGTTTGATGCTTATCCCATTGCCAAAGAGTTCGCCCGTATCAGGTATCCTCACATTATGCGAAAATGACAGCTTTGCCCGCACATCCTTCCACAGTTCATAGCTGAAGCCCTCACTGAATCCATAATACGACCGTTCCACACGGGTCTGCTTTGGTGCTAACTCGTCTGTTACCGCCCCTTTTACCAGTGCGTCACTGGTTCTGTAAACCCTTGAATTAAGGTAGTATATGCTGATTGTCAATGAGTTTTGTAGTCGACGATTATCCGACACCAACAGATGACTGAGCCCAATGTTGTTTGCAGTCATCCTACTTGGATAGGCACTGGGGTCAAAGCCAAGATAGCCTTTCATGCGTTCGTCCTTAGGAGTATAAGCCGAGTAGGCGTATTGGTCATTGAGATTAAGCGTGTGCCGACCCCGTGTATATTTCAAGTTAAACTTACTCCTCACCTCAAACTGCCGATCATGCGACTCGTTAAAAAGATTGTCGTCCGTCTCTCCTACGGCTTGTGTGACTGTTCCGTCCCACTGTCTCCTCGTAGTGGCGGTGTCTGTCATATTCGAGCGGATAATGGGAGTGACGATAGTGTATTTCATATCCAATCCTTTAACGAGGAAGTCTTGTTTCTCTAACACAATGTTTGGCATGATATTTATCCCTTTTGTATAGGCATGACGAGCGTCGAAATTAAGCGACTGTATTCCCTTCTTGTTCTGATAAAAGGCACATTCTAAGTCGAACTTATCAAAGTAAAGTTTCCTAAACCCTAACCCAACATGATAAAAATTGGCTTCGTAATAGTCGTTCCTACGTCTCACCTTTCTATATGCCGACGCAGGCAGATTGGTCTCGAACACTGGCCACGACATCATATAGTCGTTTTTCGACTTATTCTTAAAGAATGCCACGTTAAATAATATCCCCGGTCGGCTAAAGAGTTTTTGTCCACTTACGAGTGTCTTCACCGTCCCAAAGGATGCCAACTCTTGTGTGAAGCCCACCAAGTCGCACTCATCTTCTCGCGTGACGATATTGATAGCGCCTCCTAAGCCATCTCCACCATACTCCGCAGGAACAATCCCTTTATACACCTCGATATACTTGATGACGTCTATCGGGATGTCATTAATATCAAAGGACCCGTCAGGACTGTTCAGTGGGAACCCATCGATATACACAGCCACACGCTTCCCTTCTAAGCCATGAACCGAGATCGCGATGCACTCCCCAGTCCGCCTGCTCTCCGAACCTTAATTCCTGATGTCCTCGTCAGTATCTCCTCAATGCTACTCGACCGTCCTCTCAGTTTCGCACCATCCACAACTGTCACAGCCATAGGGCTTTGTCGTATCTGGTTTATCTCTGCACTCTGCACTGAACTCCGCACGACAACCTCACGCAACGAGGTCGATGAGGGTTCAAGATAGTAGTCTCTTGTCGCATCACCACCCGCCGCAACGACCTCCCTAAGCCGTTTGTAGCCTACAGCCGACACCTCTATCGTATAGGCACCCGATGCGCTAATCGTCAGTTCATAACCGCCTGTCCTGTCAGAGAGCACCTTCTGCTTCGTTCCCTTGACTGCTATGCATGCTCCACAGATAGGAGTCGACGTCTCTTTCTCCACTATCTTACCCCTTAACAGCCGTTGGGCTGCCACGAGCAGAGGACACAGACATAACATTGTAATAAAGATTAGTCTCTTCATACCTAACTTATTGTTTTATGAGTTCTTGCCACCCTGCCGTGTTGTAGCGTATATATTCGGTCAGAGCCTGCCTCACCTCCTCTTGCTGAAGGTCGGGTCGCGACACAATCTCACCGATAATCGTCAGCCATGTAGAGGCGCTGATACGAAAGAAGAGGGGCGACACACTCGTCTCCACCTGCTCCATGTAAGTCCTACTTATCGCCACCTGTTCGTCGATAAAGGTCTCACGGAAATTCTCTAAGGAGGTGCCCTGCGACTCAAAGAGTAGTAGCCTCAACTCCTCCTTATATAAGAAGATAATGCGAAGCATACTCGATAAGAATTCCTTCTGCCGTTGTCGGGAGAAATCAAGACGCTTTTCCTCGTGCTCACCCTTGCTGTGCTCCGCCATACACTCGCCTATCACAGAGAGCAGCGGACGAAGGACAGCACAGAAGATATCGTCCTTTGTCTTAAAATAATTATATATATTCCCCAGCACAACACCGGACTTTGCCGAGATTGTTCGCATCGAGGTCTTCCTATATCCATACTTAATAAATTCACTGCGGGCAGCCATAACAATCCTACTCCGCACATCTTCTTTTAATGTTTTCATAATAGCATTATTAACGGACAATGTCTTTATTTTGTTCATAAAAAAAAGCGTATTGCATTCAACCTGCAATACGCTTTCTTCCATTGACGTTCTATGGCATACTAATCGTTTCTCCATTCTGTCGATTTTTGCTGCAAAGATAGGCGAAGATTTCCGTCTTGTCAATACTTACTAATAGGTATTTTAACCCAAATCGATTATTAGAGCCTAAACATATTTTGTTTTATCATCGAGCAGATTGTTTTTCTTTTAGGCGCAGACGTAGCAGGCTACGTCAAGTTACAAAGACAGACAAGATGCCGATAAGAGAATAAAAGCTGTTAGGAAACAAAATCATATCACCGTAAATCTGTGCCCTCTGTGAGAAAATTCATCCGCACAACGTTATGAAATATTGTTACAAAATAGCAAGAAAAAAAGTGGAATAAAAGACTAAAAACAAGTATTTTAAACATCGCTATAACTCTCTCGTGTTCAGGTAGTTGCAAAAGCGGTTTTCAAAAGGGCGTTAATAAGACTTCAAAAGGGCGTTAGTAAGGGGCTTAAAGGGCATCTTTTGCAAGCCAATTGGGCGTCTTTTCAAAGCCAAAAGATGATGTTTTAATTTTGAAGGTGTGAAAGATTTTTACAATCACACATAGATAAAGAAGACAGAAAGCATAAAACAAAGGTTCTGTGTCATCAATAACCTTTAGGTTTCTGTGCGTCCTATGGACTCTGTTTATCTGTGCTATCTGTGAGAAGATAAAGAAACAGCGACTCTATCACGGCATTCTATCACAGCATTCTCTCACAGATGACACAGATGAACAGAAAGAACAGATTTCCTTTTTGTACACTCAAACGCTCAGAGACCTAAAGGTCGGAGAACTCACAGAGTTATAGTTGACGATTTGCTTGTGCTGGATTTGTGTTTTAACGTTCTGTGTTATCCATAACCGTTAGGTTTCTGTGCGTCCTATGGACTCTGTTCTTCTGTGCTATCTGTGAGAAAATAAATAGCTACTCTATCACAGCATTCTCTCACAGATGACACAGAGGAACAGAAAGAACAGATTTCCTTTTTGTACACTCAAACGCTCAGAGACCTAAAGGTCGGAGAACTCACAGAGTTATAGTTGACGAGTTACGAGTTTACAAGTTGCTTGTGCTGGATTTGTGTTTTAAGGTTCTGTGTTATCCATAACCTTTAGGTTTCTGTGCGTCCTATGGACTCTGTTTATCTGTGCTATCTGTGAGAAGATAAAGAAACAGCGACTCTATCACGGCATTCTATCACAGCATTCTCTCACAGATGACACAGATGAACAGAAAGAACAGATTTCTTTTTGTACACTCAAACGCTCAGAGACCTAAAGGTCGGAGAACTCACAGAGTTATAGTTGACGATTTGCTTGTGCTGGATTTGTGTTTTAACTCTCTGTGTTATCCATAACCGTTAGGTTTCTGTGCGTCCTATGGACTCTGTTTATCTGTGCTATCTGTGAGAAGATAAAGAAACAGCGACCATATTATTTCCTCCCCTATCGCATCAAGAGCGATAGGGATAAGCCACTAATTTTCTCGTTTAGAACCAGAAACCGGCATCACTGTGCTTGCTATCTCCGTGGAAATTCCACCAGAAGTCGAGGACAGCGGTCTTGATGTCGGTTATTTCAAAGGCATCCATCAGCGAGCGAATTGACGACAAGTTGCTCTCTGAATAATCCTTTGCATCGTTGCTTAACTTATCGAAATCAGTGTCGTAAATCTTTGAATCGAGTTCGCGCTCATCGCTGTCCATATAGATATTCATCGGCACAACGATGGTTGGCAACCATGCTTCCTCCTTCAACTGGCGTTCGGTTGGCGCACAGAAAGAGCTTGCTTCGCCATCGGTCAACTTAGAGTTACGAGCACGCATCAGGCGAATTTCGAGGTTAAACTGCTTATGCGTACGCAAGAACTCGAAGTAACCTTTAAGGCCGATAGGATTGTTTTTACCAAAGAATTTAGCACCATCATACTTGTTAGTCTTATTCCATGGGTCTGTATCACAGTAGACATACTTAAAGAAATCAGTAGAGTTAACGTCCGTTGTCTCCTTTTTGCCGCCATAAGAAGGGCGAATATTATCTACCATAAAGAAGTGCTGATAGTGGCTGTCTTCGCCATTATTGACGATTTGAGAGGTAATTTCGTTGCCTGCCTTGTCGTAATAGTGGAAGACAAAAGCCGACACATAATGTCCCTGACTGCTTCCCATAAGGTTCACACTCTTACCATTCTGCGCATCAGCCACCCACTTTCCATTCTCCAAAGTATAGGTAAGCTTGTAGTTACGTCCGATATACTTCAATTCTTTTGGTGTTGGGTTCTGATGAAAAGCCTTTGGTCCATGCAAGTGACCGTTATAGATTTCAATCACAGCCTTTGCAGGATTGATAAGTGAAGGGTCGGTAGTACTCTCCTCGGTTGACTGCCCATCAATCACGATAGGCAGTTTAACGTTGATATCCCAAAGTCCAGTGCTAAGCAACTTTCCAGCTGGATTGTAGAAAGGAGAGGCCTTTCCGTCGTCACCAAACTTACTTCCTGCAGCGTGGAGCAGGTCGACAGAGAGTGTAAACTCACGTCCAGGCTTCACGAACTTGATAAGACCTTGGAAGCCCATAGGGTTCGTATCGCCAATGAAAGTGCCGTTCAACTCGTCGATATAGCGGTAGTCGTAAGGCAGTTCTGCTTTGTTTGTGACACGCACAGAACTCATCTGTCCTTCATACATCACCTGCTTGAACATTGAGAAGAAGTGCTGATGAATCTTGTCCTGACCAAGGTTATAGAACTGACTGTTCATCATTTCGCCCTTTGCATTATAATACTCCATCTTCAAAAGGTAAACGACAGAAGGATTGTCAACGCTATTCTTTACGTTGAACGACTTTGTTGGACTCGTCACATGCCATCCTTGACCAGCTGTTGTCTGCCATTCTATCACTTGTGCAGGGTACTGAAGCAGCCTTTGAAAGTTAGCCATCTTTTGGCGTATTGTCGAAAAGCAGAAAGCATTGTCGAGTGTTCCCTCTTGGAGGGTGAAGACAGCACGAACAGGGTCTTCATGCAGTTTGTTTTCTTTCTCATTTTCAGGCTGTTCTGGGTTACAAGCCACGAACAGCATGGTCATTACTGCACCAAAAGCAAGCGCAAGACCATTTATAAATCTTTTTGTTTTCATTGTTTTTTATTTTTTAATTAGAAGTTCCATGTAATCATACAGCGCACGTCACGCCCCATATCATGGGCATAGTAGCGGCTGCGGTTGGTGTATTCCTTGTACTCACGATTAAGGATATTGTCGCCCATCAGCCCCACACGGAGTGACTGTCCCTCACGCATTGGCACCGAGAAGCTAATATCAAAGCCCATGAGATGATAGGCATCAGGACTCGTTGCGATGAGGTCTGTGGAGGGGTTGAAGCGTGTTTGCTTAGCCACAAAGCGATGACTGAGTCCTATCTTTGGCGAGAATGCCTTGAAGAAAGGCAGCGACCACGTCAGTGAATGGGTCAGACGGAAGCTCGGAATATAAGGGAGATAGGCGTGAGAAGGCATTTCGCGCGCCCAAATCATTGCCGTAACAAGATGATAGTCGAGCGACGATACGGGGCGAACGTGGGCATCTAAGTCAACTCCTTGGAAGAAAGCACGTGTCTGTCTGTACTGGAATACAGGATAAGCACCCGATACGACCGTGATATTTCCGCCCTGTTGGCTGGTCGAAGATGTAGTTATTAATCCACTGAAGGTAGCCATCGAGCTGAACATCAAAGTACTTACTTGCATATTTCAATGAGGTAATCCACTTGTAACTCTGCTCTGAAAGAAGGGTTGAATCGCCCTTTACAAAGATACCAGAACTAAGTTCATTGCCATTACTATACAACTCATAGACGTGTGGGGCACGCCAAGCCACACCGAAATGGGAGGTCAATTTCAGTTGTTTATTGATGTGGTAATGACCGCCAAGACTATAAGTAAAGTTCGTAAAGTCACGCTTTCCGCCATATCTTCGCCCTGTCCAATCATAGCCGTCAGCCTTCGTTTGCTGTCCATCGAAGCGCACTCCAGCCTCCATTCCCCACCGATCGGCAGTGTATTTCTGCAGCCCATAGAGTCCGAAAGCCACCTCCGTGTAATTCGGAATGATAGGAACAACACCCGTTCCACGCTCGTTCGTGTTATCAGTTATCAGCAGTTGCGCTCCCGCTTCACTCTTCCAATGCTGATAACCCTTGTTCCAAACAAGTGAGTTCTGCAACGAATTCAAGTGCAAACTGACGGTAGGAATGTCCGAATGGTTCAGACGTCGGATGCGGTTCTCACGTCGATTGTCTTGCTGAAAGGTTGATTGAAAAGCGAAATGTCCTATCTTTTCGTGATCATAAAAGGCTTTGAGGTAAGCAATATGATGAGTAATCTGCTGAAAAGGATAGTCTATGTGCCGACTGAAAGGAGTGAAGTCGACAGGCTGACCGAGTCTAATACGCTCTTGAAGCAACTGCTCATTACCCATCTGTGCACTCTGCATAACACCTAATTTCTGTGCAAACAGACTATAACCTGCCTCCAATCGCCACGCTCCACGCCTATAACCTAAGGCGAGGGATAGGTCGTTTTCACGCATTCCGGTATTGTTTAGCAGGTAATGAGCCGTACTTCTGTCGCCTCCATTCTCGGTATTCAGATGTAAACGCCACGCCCAGTGCCATGCCACTTAAAGCTACTTTCAACATAACCTGAAGCTCCGAAGCGTCTACCATTGGTGCCATAAAGCCCCGATACCATACCATGAAGACCACTGACTTCATAAGGTAAGGGGGAAGGTTGCATAAGAACAATACCACCAAGAGCCTCAGAACCATATCTTACAGCATCTGCTCCTTTCACCACTTCGATGTTACTATAACTGTTTTTATCTACCTCTGGCGCATGATCTGCACCCCATTGCTGACCCGTCAGACGTGCACCATTGCTCACCAAGAGTATGCGATTACCATACATTCCATGTATCACAGGCTTTGAAACAATTGTTCCTGTCTGGATAGAACTTATACCACTGACCCCCTCAAGCAGCGAACCCAAGGAGCGTCCCATAGCATTTGTAATGGCGGTTTGATTGATTTGACTGCCTATTTGGTTTACACTCATCATCTGGCGACGAGTAGAAACCACAACTTCACTTAGGCAAATAGAATCATGAGCAGGCTTAGTGGTATTCTCATTCTGTGCAGCTAACGGCATACACCAACACAGCAATGCGAATAAAACACCAGCCCACTGATGCCTGTCTAATTTTAATTTAAGCATCATAGACTAAATATTAAATGTCAATAGACGGCTCTTTCGCCCCTTTAAATGGGCAAAGAACCTACGAAAAGTTTGTCATACGGACATGTATGCACACCTTAGTGCACACCTATCCCATATAAATAAGGTGATAATTAGCCCACTGTCGGAGGCGAATGGCTATTGAGAGAGACAATAACCTGATAGACAGTTTGTTCTGTAAATATACGTTTTGGGACCCAACTTATCGCTACAACAGGCTGAAAGACGGTTGCCTTGGCTGCAGTAGACTCGTGCATTGTGAAGTCACAAGTACTACAAACCTGCTTCAACGAAGCATTATGGCTTACAGAAGCCTTTTCAGAACAAGGATAAGAAGTGTTATGATAGTGGAAATCTTTGAGCAAAAGCATAGAAGTGAACACAAAAAGGAGTGTCCACGCATAAATAAATTTTATCGTTGTCTTTTGCTTCATCTATTTCCAATATGCGGCATGTAAGTGAGTTGTTACTCATGCCTTAAATGAATTTGGGGGTAAAATTACGAAAAAAACAGCAGGTATTTCTCCACAACCTATTTATTTTTTGCGATTTTAAACATCGTTAACACAGAAACTACTTAGTAGTTATTCTGCAATCACTTTATAAACAAGAGGGGTTCGTCTGTTAAATTCATAGAGTAGAGATAGGGTAAAGATTTATACGCTTGTAGAGTATTAGTATCTCAAATGACTTGGTCTTACAAAGGAGGATAAACTACAAGATAAAATGCAAATAGATACTAAACCTATCCGTCTTCTGCAAACAACTGGTTCCCATATATTGATATTTGTAAACTATTTTCATACAACTCAAAACCAATACATGACCTTTTAGCTTCTAAAAGATGCCTAATTGACTTGCAAGAGGTGCCCTTTTGAAGTCTTGTTAACGCCCTTTTGAAGTCCAATTAGGCACCTTTTCTGATGCTACTTTATAACTAACTGATTTCCTGTTGGTTATAAACACGCTTTTTATATGTGTTTTTATCCTTATTTATAGGGGTTTTATTTGAATTTATGTAATGATTTTTCAAAGCGTTATCCACATCTTCGAAGGAGTATGAGAAAAGGCTCTTCTATATCGGAGGATGAGAAAAGAAAAGATAGTGAGAACCACAAAAAACATAACAAACACTTGCTTATTAATGTAGAAAAACGTAAATTTGTCCCATAACTAACTTTAACAATATGCAAAAACCACAATGGAATAGAATAAAAGACTTGGTTCAACGCAAAGAACTATCGCTTGCAATGGGCTTACACCTTGGTGCAATATTCCTCTGTGGACTGATTTATATCCTTCTACCCGAAGACGTACACCTGCGCTGGGGACTGACTTACGTGCTGATTTGGACTGCTCTTCTGTCACCGATTGCACTGATGATTGCAGCACGAAAAAGCAAAAGAAAGTTGGTGATACGCCTTTATAGTGGGGTGATAGGCATAGGGCTTTGGCTACTTGCCATTTTCCTTCAAGCCATAGGGGGCGATATTGTATTCCCTTCTACCTGCTTTTGCAAAGATGGTGATTACCTCGTAAGACGAGAGTACGACTTCTGTAACAACAACTTGATAGGTGTTTATAAAGTTAACGGACTAACAGAAAAGAGAATATCATTCTATAGTTACAGCAGTCCCGACTCTATGAAGGTTTACGATTCATTGAATGTCATCGCTTTCTATTGCCCTACAAGGATAGTAGAAGACCCATGGGTCAGCGACACCATTGCCCCTATCCGTGTCATCGAACAGCTCTACGACCGCCCGATAGAGCCCGAACAGAAGAAAGAAGTGGAACAACTTGCCCACCAACTTAACTTAAAACTCGGCTATTCGCTGAAAAGAATAAAACGAAATATAAAAACAAAAAGAAATATGATTATGAACTACTCTGCGCTTAAACAACGTGTTTTCCTTGTCGCAACGCTCCTCTCTATCACCCTTCTTGGCAGTAGTTTCAGAAGTGGTAAGACTGATGCATACGAAATGCCAGACAGCATTCAGATGGCTATCGACTCTATAAACAAGCATGGTATATTTGCCTCTACCTACGTACTCGGTCCAGATCATCACCGATCAAAACAATATAATTATGCTGATTGGCTGCGCCGTCACGCCACACCAGACCAGTTAGCCGAGATAGCTAAGACAAATCCTAATCCTGCCACTCGTCTTTGGGCGTTAAGAATCTTGTTGGAGAAACCTAACAAGCAAGTCTTCGATGTCCTGAAAGCAACTATCAACGACACCACAGAGACTGAGCAGATGAATTATTGTTTCTATAGCAAGGAACCTTATAACCTCAGAGCTTTCTCCCTCTACTATTTTGATCAAGTGAATAGTCAGACACCAGAAATGCAAGAGGCAATTGACAGTTTAGCTTTCTTCGACTATATGAAGCGTTATGGATATTCCTATGGAATACTCGAACACTTCAAACCTAAACAGAAATACTATGCAGCTATAGTCGAAGCTGCCAACAACGGACAGGTAGAAGTCCTGCCATTGCTCATCAAATATAAGAATCCTAACGACTTACAGCACATCCGTAAGTTGCTGCAAGCAGACTTTGAGGAGAACAAGCGACTGACATACGATACCCGTGAAATCCTCGAAGAATGGGGCAAACCAGACTTTGAAGAATACGCAAAAAGCGTTTGTCAAGCCGTTATTGGCAAACCAGATTACTTTAGCGTAGAGGATTATTTCCCTCTTCTTTGGCAATATCCTGCACCTTGGAGCTATCAACTTCTCGAAGATATCCTTTCTGGTAAAGACAGATATAGTAACATTTATGAAATAAAGGAACACTTTATAAAGTATGCTAAGGAAGGACCTATCCCTCCTATCTTCCAACCGCTGTACGACAGATATCTAAAGGAAAGACGTTCAGTCAGAAGTGGAAGACCACAAACGGAAGAGTCGCTTAAAACACTTAGAATGGCTCTTGACGCCTTAAACAAAGAAACTTTCTTTTCTGAGGATGAGACTGTAGGGCACGATAGTTATTATCGTTTAATGCAATTTGACTATGCTGACTCATTGCGCTACAATGCTACAAGCGACCAGTTAGCTGAGCTTGCCCAAACAAGTCCTTCGCGCATCACACGCCTTTGGGCATTCAAAATCCTGTTGGAGAAACCCAATGGGCAAATATTCAACATTCTTAAACAGGCTATAAACGACACAACAAAAGTAAACTGTATATCCAGCTCTGAAGAAGAATTCAAAGTTCCCTTCCACCGTTCTATTCTCAGCGTCTACTATAGTAACGTAGACGAGGACCTGCCTGAACAACAGCAAGCAGCCATTGACAGCTTAGTGTTCTTTGATTATATGAAAAAATATGGATATGAAAATGCCTTCCTTCATGACCTCCAACCACTCAAATCCTATTACCCAACCATCATCAAAGAGGCTGACAAAGGCAATGACGGGGTTTTGATGTTCCTCACTCGATACAAGAACAAGAACGATATCGCCCGAATCAATAAGTTTCTGAAGCGCGATTTGAAGAAGAATGGGCGAATGACCAACGAATCTTATTGGCTTCTTAAGGCGTGGGATAAGCCAGACTTTGAATGGTATGTAAAGACCATCTGCCAAGCTGCAGCCAAAAAGAAGACACATTACGGTGAAACTCGTTACATCAGCCTCCTTTGGAGCTACCCTGCACCTTGGAGTTACGACATATTTAAAGATATGATTTCCCAAGAAGAAAAATACAAGAACTTCTCAGATATAAAGGCTTTTCTTCAACAACAAGCGAAACACGGAACGTTTCCTCAAGTCTTCCGACCGCTGATTGAGAAATAAGTGAAGTCTTATCCCCCCAAAAAAATAACACCAAGTAGCCCCTTTCCCGACCCCTCTCCCATAGGGAGGGGGAGTAATTTGTAATTTTTTTTCATACTCTTTACAACCAATACATGGTCATTTACAAGCTTTCAATTAACGCCCAATTGAGCTTGCAAAGATGCCCTTTTGAGGTCTTACTAACGCCCTTTTGAAGCCTTACTAAGCACCTTTTAAAATCCTCCTTGCAACTATTTGATAACAAACAACTTACAAGGGTAGTAGAAAAGAATGTTTTTAGCCGTTTTTCGACCTTCCCAATCAATATTTTGTAAGGATATTTTTCACACAAAACCTCACCTCCCAACCCCTCTCCAGAGAGGGGAGTGCATGGAAACAATTTGCTATGGGAGTGGTGTCGTTTGCAGTGTTGGGGTAGCTAAATGTATTTCTAATCAATAGAGGTATCTCGCCAATCATTCCTCCCTATGGGGAAGGGCTTGGGGGGTGGGGCTGATATCTCTCTCGCTAACTCCCTCCCTATGGGGAGGGGGCTGGGGAGGGCCAGTTGAGAGTAGTTAGGGGCAGTTAGAACCGCTCATTAGCTTTATTCCCTATTCTTCTCACAAGCCCTCTCAACCAAAAAGTACAACTCTTCCTGCAAACGGAAAAAGGGACCACGAGAAGCGGAGGGCATATAGCCAAACTTACATCTAATAGAACGCCTCACCTGCTTGATATTGATAGTATGCCAAACATGGTATATGACAGACAAAACCATGCTGGCGGTCGGTTAAGGAGAGTTCATTGCGATGAAGGTAATAAAACATATACACACCCACTAAGTTGAGCCATCTCACCGTTTCATAACAACGGAGGTTCTCCTCTGATGCTCCCAAGGAAAGGAGCTGACGACGCATACTCTCGTTCGCTAAGAGAAAGTCGAAACGGCGAACACTGACGCTATGTGTTGTGGAGACTGGTTTGCTGACGATAATAATAAACTCCCTCACAATAAAGCCACCTTACGCGAATAATAATAATGAACACGTGTAGTGTTATCATCGCTGTATGCCCGCTGCGATCTCATCGTATGGGTGCGCCATGTGAATACTATTACGTACAACATAGCAACCATGAATCTGCCAGGTAAGACTCACTGAAAAGCCCTCATCGCCTGTCATCGTCGTGAATGGCGACATTTCATAGTCCCTCATACGTCCGTCGGGATAAGCATAAAGGACACGAAACAGAACACTATCGACATCATCTCGGAAAGATTCGCACACCTTCTCCAAAGCATCTCGACTAAGCCAGTCGTCGCTATCCACAAAAACCAATATAATCGCCTGTGGCATGAGACAGTCCAACGTTGCGGGCATGGGCTTGTCCTCTATTCTCTTTAGCGCAAAAAACCTTCACACGTTCGTCCTTTTCAGCATACTGATGAGAATATCCAATGAGTTATCCGTTGACGCATCATCGACACAGATAACCTCAATATCCTTTGAGGTCTGCGACAACAGCGAGTCAAGGCATTGCGGTAGATAAGCTGCTGTGTTATAAACGGCTACAAGTAGACTAATCTTTGGCATGGCGAACAAACTTATTCTTCACTTTACTTACTAAAGCATTCCATAGTCCCGACTTCGATTTCATCACACGAAGGGAAACCATCGTACTGATAACGCATAACAAACTGGCTACGCCCCACCGCATCCACTCGTCAGCAGAACGCACACAAAGAAGCACAAAGGAACCCGATTAAGAAATGAATTGCGGCATAGCGCATCACTGATGAAGACAAACGGTAGCCATAACGAGCGTAAGCATAGATGTAAACACAAACAAAATTGAGAAAACCTGCTACTGCCATACCCAGTCCTGCACCAAAGAGTCCCCACTTCCAAAAGCCAAGAAGCACGAGTGCAACAAGGAAGATGTCATACAAAGCCTCTAAGAGTAGATAGGATTTTGAGTCGCCCTTTGCCAAAGGAATATACTCTACAGGGAGCCGAATAGCACGGATATACATCGCCAACACCAACACTTGTGCCATACTGAGGGCTGGAAGGAATTTATCGGAATAAAGGAAAAGTATCAATTGGGGCAAGAACAAGAGGAAGAAAGTCAGCAAAGGAGAGATAAGCAGGAGTGTCACTTCTATCTGTCGGTTGACTATCTGATTAAAAGTAAACTTCAAGTTGTTAGCCCCTGAAAGGCGTGGAAAGTAGTCAGTTTCCATCGCTGAGAAGATCATACCTGCATAAACCATCGTCATCATGAAAGCAGAATTATAGAAACCGACGGTCTCAATCTCAGCAACATTATTGAGGTAGCTGCGTATTATCAGTTCTGCACCAGAGCCCAAGATGCCTGCAAAGACAAAGGCTGTACCCAAACGAATCATGCCCCAACCCTTGTCTAAGAACGCTTTTTGGAAAGAAACGCGGAAAGGATAGAGCCGACACGATACCATTATCGTCAGTAGTAGTTGCACGAATGCCATCAATACCAACGAAGGAACAATGGCTGCATTGCCGAAGAAATAATAAAGTGGAACGGTTAAGACTAAGGCTGCCAGTACGTTATACACCGATATAGCGGCTAAGGCACGCAGTTTACGGACTCCTTTAAGGATAGCGAACTCGCCTCCTGCTAAGGCTGTCAATGCCACACAAGGAGAAAGAAGGATGAAATGAAGCGTGTGACCGTCCCACGAGAAGGTGTAACGGCTAAGCAACGGACTAAGGAAGGCACAAACAAAGAATCCCAACAAGGCTGCAAGCAGACTCCATGACTCACCATAGCAGCAATGTCTTCTGTCAGCTTCTTCTCATCATTCTTATCGTAATCCTCTGATATATTGCGCACTGCACTCATAGATATACCAAAGTTCGTAGAGTCGCTGATGAGCTTAGTTGTGGAATTAAAAAGCGAGATAAGTCCTACTCCCTGTGGTCCGAGCAGCATGGCAACAAACTTATTGCGAACGATACCAATCAGCACATTGATAACCTGTACACCACCAAAGAGGCTGATGTACTTCAAGATATGCAAATAGCTATCAGTATTAGAGGCTTTTTTCATCACATTATCTAACGGATTTAAAAGTTTTTTATTATTTTTGCATCAAACAATTATTACATGAGACTGTCTATCATTATCCCTATCTTTAACGTTGAAGACACACTCCATAGATGTCTGGAGAGTGTATTATCACAGACGGATGAGAGGATGGAAGTCATTCTCATTGATGATGGGTCGACGGATTCCTCTGGGCAGATTGCGGAAGAAATAACGGCTGGCAAGGGGAATTGTAGGCTTATCCACCAAACTAACAAGGGGCTTTCGGCGGCAAGAAACGCAGGAATAGAAGTGGCAACGGGGGATTATCTTACCTTTGCCGACTCTGATGACTTCATTGCTGAGGGTACATACGATGCGCTGTTGGCTGTCTTGGCAGCACATCCAGACTATGATATCCTTGAATATCCTGCTATGCTGTATTATGGAAGTGCGACGAAGCAACGACTGCTAAGCTTTACGGACACAACAATCGGTTCTATTCGTGACTATTGGCTGGGCGGAGCTCACCTCCACACCTACGCTTGTAATAAGCTTTTTCGACGTGAACTCTTTGCGCAGACACGCTTTCCAGAGGGCAAAGTGTTTGAGGATGTCTACACTTATCCTTACACTGACTGCAGCAGGCAGAGGTGAGTAGCAACAACGTCTGTGGGGCTATATTATTATTGTCAAAACGACAAAGGCATCACCGCTCAAGCAGGAGAAGGGATGACCGACCTCTTAGAGGCACATCTCAAGCATCTCAAGCAGTGGGGCGAGACTGACACCTGCATATTATCAGAGCATTGGTTAATATTCAAATAGATGTCTATGAGGCTACTCATGCTGAGCCTATCCTGCCCGTTCTGCCCTATAAAGGCACCTTAAAACTCTTTATTCTCCACTTAATCGGATTAAAACGCTTATGCCAACTCACCCAGTTTATTCACAAAATAAGGAAGATAAGCCGCTCGTAAGCTTCGTTGTGACTTTCTATAGCTGAGCCTGTTGATATGCTGAAAAGAGTGTATCAGCAGTATCTTGGCATTGAGTCTGAACGAGACAGAACGCCAGATTATCGTCGTGGATGACGGTGCGGACTATTCGCCTCTCAACGGATTGCTTGCCCTTTCATCGAACATTGTCTACGTTAGGCAGCCTAATCAAGGACCAGGACAAGCACGAAACACGGGTATAGAGTTGGCAGAAGGTCGTTTTATTCAGTTTGTTGATGGTGACGACCTCTTGCTGACAAGTGCCTACGAGCAGTGTTTGGACATCATCAGATACCGCGAAACAGATATGGTTCTGTTCCAGTCAACTGACAAGAAAACCTCAAAACCGCTTGCTGATGCTGAGGGTCCGATAAGTGGAACGGAGTATATGACACACAATAACCTGCGTGGTTCTGTGTGGACCTTTCTCTTCCGTAAGGATATTTTGCACGATCTTCGTTTCACAGAGGGCATATTCCATGAGGACGAAGAGTTCGTTCCACAGATTATGTTGCGTGCAGAAAGCATTTATACAACCAATAATAAGGCTTATTTCTATCGTAAACGCGAGAACTCAACGATGCACAAGCGTGACAAGCGTTGGCATATCCGCCGCCTGTCTGATGCCGAGCAAGTAATCTATCGTTTGAAAGAGCGGGTAGATTATCTCCCTGTTAAAGAGCGTATTGCAATGGAACGACGCATCGCCCAACTGACAATGGACCACATTTACAACGTGATAACGATGACACATGACGAAACACATCTCGACCATGTGCTCCAACGTCTGTCTCGACATGGGCTTTTCCCACTGCCTGACAAGGACTATACAAGTAAATATAAGTGGTTCAGAAGAATGACAAACAGCAGTTTCGGGCGCAAGACTTTGATAATGCTGTTGCGGCTCAATAAGGGATAAAACGCAAATAGATACGATATCTATCCGTCTTCAACAAACAACTTACTCCCTAACCAATTGGTTCTTGTAAACTATTTTTACACAGCTCAAAACCAAGACCTGCTCTCTTGGCTTCGAAAAGATGCCTAATTGACTTCGAAAAGATGCTCTCTTAGACTCTAACTAACGCCCTTTTGGAGTCCAATTAAGCACCTTTTAAAATGCACCTTTGCAACTATTTGATAACAAAACACTTACAAGGGTGTTCAAAAGGCTTATTTTTAATCCTTTTCACCACCTTTTCTTTGATTGTTTTGTAAACATATTTCTTTACCTTTTGAGATTAAATATCACACGGAGACATGCAGAGTTTGCGGAGAGTTTTTTATGAAACGTAGTCCACAGAGGCACCGTCGGTGCAGGAAGCAACGGAGAAAACACCCCATAAAACTTGTATGAACGTAATTTATAAGTTACCTTTGCCATGAACTATAGAGAGGTAATAACCTATAAAGATTATTTTGAGGACTCGTTCAAAGTACAAAGGTCACATGAAAATCCTACTATTAGGCGAATATAGCAACGTACATAACACGCTGGCACAAGGCTTGCGTGAGCTTGGACATACGGTAACAGTGGTGTCAAATGGGGACTTCTGGAAGAATTACCCACGTGACATTGATGTTTCCAGACGACCGAGTAAGATGGGTGGTGTGCTTCTGATGGCTAAGATTTATGCCCTACTGCCCCGTCTACGAGGCTATGATATTGTGCAGTTCATCAATCCCGATGTTCTTTGAGTTGAAGGCAGAACGGCTCTTTTCACTCTTTCATTATTTGAAAAAGCATAACAAAAAGATTATTCTCTGTGGTTTCGGAATGGATTATTATTGGGTGAACACCTGCTCAACGACGATGCCACTGCGTTACAGCGACTTCAATATCGGTAAGGATCTACGCCAGAATAAGGAAGGCGATATCGAGAGAAAGGACTGGATTGGTACGGAGAAAGAACGCCTAAACCGACTGATGGCTGAGCAATGCGATGGTATTGTGACAGGACTCTATGAGTACTGGTGCTGTTACGAACCGTATTTTACCACGAAAAGACAACCTTTATCCCCTTCCCTATCGTTGTCGGTGAGCCGCCTATCATAGCCGATGAAACACCCGAAAAGTTGAATCTCTTTATTGGAATCAGCAAGAACCGCTCTGTCTATAAAGGCACAGACATCATGCTGCGAGCGGCTGAAACAGTGAAAGAACAATATCCCGACAGACTGAATCTGAAGGTTGTAACAGGCTTACCCTTTGAATCGAATACGTGCGAACGATGCTTGGTTCTGATGCTATCATGGACCAACTCTATAGCTATACACCCTCGATGAATCCGCTTGAAGCGATGGCACATGGTATTATCTGTATCGGTGGCGCGAACCAGAGAACTATGAAATCATCAACGAAACCACACTTCGCCCAATCATCAACGTCCTTCCGACTTACGAAAGCTGTGTTGCTGAGCTTACTCGCCTTGTCAACAGTCTCTCCCTCATTCCACAACTGCGACGCGAAAGCTATGAATATGTTAGCAAGCACCATGAGTTATATCAAGGTTGCCCGACAGTATGAGGAACTTTATCGGGGACTATTAAGAGAGAAGGAGTATTAGCCTTATTGGGCTAATAAGGCTAATTGGGCTAATAATTATTAGGCTAACAAGCCCTATTGGGCTAATAACAATTGGGCTAATTAGCCCAATAAGGCTAATAACAATCAGGCTAATAGGCCTCATTAGCCCAATAATCTCAATAAAAAAAGGTGAGCTAAAGCTTCACTTTTTCTTTTTCCATGACTCTCGTTACTCATTCGGTCAAGTGCAGTAACGACATAGACGTATTTTGTATTGCCATCTTTATAATTAAGACGTAGCTTATTTCCGTAAGGCATTCCCACAATCTTTGATGGATCATTGAGGTTGATTGGCTCATCCGCATAAAAACGATAAACAACGTATCGATAAGGAGCATCCTTCCAACCCTCTCCTCTTGGTGCCTTCCATGTCAGATAATAGTAGCCATCACTCTCCTGTCTTGCCTTCACCTTCTTTGGCTTTGATGGAGCCTCATCGTCAATGAATGGCATCAAAGGCTGCAAAGCTGGATAACGCCAGTAGTTTGTGCGAAGCAGTGTACCATAGTTACCGGGATTATCAACAACCGACTTAGCATACCACAACACCGTTCCATTCACGTTCTGACACTGCTGATGCAAACGACGTTTCGCAGGAAGCTGATTTGAGTTAGGGTTCTGTGGATCAGCATACTTCACTGTACGAAGCACATCCTCGCCAATATAAAGCGGACGATTGCCTGCATAACGGTTCCACCACCCGATAAGTTCCTTATAATCAGCAGCACGATTGCCAATCTCCCAATAAATCTGTGGCACACAATAGTCTATCCAACCATTGTTTACCCACTTCAACACGTCAGCATAGAGGTCGTCATAGTTCTGCAAACCATTTGTACGACTACCATTTCGTGGGTCATTTTTCTGATTGCGATAGATACCGAAAGGAGACACACCAAACTTCACCCAAGGCTTACGACGACGGATAGACTCACCCAACTGCTTGATGAAGAGGTCTACATTATTACGTCTCCAATCGTTGATATTGGTAAATCCACGTCTGTCACGTTGGAAGTAAGACTGGTCAGGAATGGTCTGTCCTGCAGCAGGATAAGGATAGAAATAATCGTCAATATGCAAGCCATCAATGTCATATCGACTTACGATATCATCCACCACTGCACAGATATAATTGCGATTCTCTGGCAAAGCAGGATTGAGGATGTAAAGACCATCGTATGAGAAGACGCGATTAGGATTGGTTATTGCTACATGATTCGTTGCCAACTGATTGGTATTCTTCGTCTTAGCACGATAAGATTAATCCACGCATGGAGTTCCATACCACGATCGTGACACTCCGTAATCATCCATTGCAATGGGTCCCAATAAGGTGAAGGAGGTGTACCCTGACGACCTGTGAGGAACTTACTCCATGGTTCATACTTACTTGGATAGAGGGCATCGCACTCAGCACGCACCTGAAAGATGATAGCATTCACACCATCTCGCTGCAGTTCGTCCAACTGATAACGCAACGTACGCTGCATTTCCTCTGTACCAATACCTTGGAACTGTCCGTTCACACACTGAATCCACGCACCGCGGAACTCTCGTTTCTTAGCTGGGACTTGTCCATACACGACATTACCCGCCCCAATGAAAAGCACTGCGGCAATCAATAATCTCAATAGAGAATGAAGTTGTCTCATTATTTTTAATTTAGTTATATGCAAAAAAACATGGAACAACCCAGCACCTGCCCTCTCCATCCCCTCCCCATAGGGAGGGGAGAGTAGTGATACCCCTTGTGAGTTATTGAAACCCCTACCAGTTAGGAAAAGTTTTTATGCGTGATTTTCAGCCCCTTTCTCAAGCAAAGAAAGCATTTCCTGTGATTCCCTGAGCAAACTGTTTCAGCACTCCCCTCTCCCTTCGGAGAGGGGGTTGAAAGTGAGGTTTTGTTGGGATGGTGAGGCTTTTACCTCTCTTCCCTGCCATCTTCCTAAACGTCTGGCGGTGGAAGCGGCGTTCAGCCTCTAACACGCGCAGCAGCTTTGTGGCAGGAATCACCTTTAGCATTTCCTTATGATAACGCTGTTCTATCTGTTTTAATTGTATTTCATAGGCGTCAGCCTGTTCAATCATCTTACTTGCCTCACGTTCTGACGAAGGTTTTGAATTATGAATAGCACGCAGCCTATCGAAATAACCACGCTGTTTCTCCCTCATCTCATCATATACAGGGAAGAATCGTGCAGCCTCCTGCGCTGTCAACCCTGCCTCTTTCGTCATAAAACTATGCGATTCTGCCTTGATTCTGTTAAAATCAAACTTACCTTGTGCGTGCAGCAAAGACACACTAAAGAAAACGCAAAGCAATAGGATTATTCTTTTGTATTTCATACTTCCTTCTCCTCTATTATTCTTCACTCGCCAGATAAGCATACATATCCGACTCGTCTATCATAAAGTAATCGGCTGCCTGATCGAAATCATCCTCTGATGAAGCCGACGCCTCGTGTGCTCCCTGTGCTAAATGACTGTCTGCCAAAGAATGTTTCCCCTGCGCACCATCAAACTCTTGATAAGCAAGGAAACCTATTAGTACAACACCGATTGTCATCGCTGCTGCTACCAATGGACGGAGATAACGCAAAGTAGCACGACGTGGTTTTACTTCCACCACCGTCTCTTTCTGCTCTTCAGCTGGTATCTGAGCCATCACACGAGAAGACAATTCAGAGAAATAATTCTCTGGAACTGTGAAAGGGCGTTGCGTGCCGTATTCCTTTTGTAAGTGATTCGTTGATTCCATAAAGTTTTTTCTTTGATATAACTTAGACTGCAGAAAGGCTGAATGGTTTAATTATCAAGGTAAAATATTATTCATACCGCTTCACGTAGTCAGTAATCTTCTGTACAGCAATGTGATAAGAGGCTTTCAGCGAACCCTCGCTCGTCCCTAATATCTCACTCATCTCGGAGTATTTCATTTCGTCATAATAACGAAGTGTGAACACCGTACGCTGCACATCGGGCAAGGTTGCAATGGCTTCCTGCAACAATGCCTGACTCTTATCGCCATCGAAGTAGTCGTCTGCCATCAAGCGGTTAGCAACCGAGAGGTCGGCATCAGCACTGGACAGCGTTGCCGCCTTTTGACGACGAAGAAAATCGAGTGACTCGTTAATAGCTATGCGATAGAGCCAAGTGGACAATTTAGCTTTTCCTTGAAAGGTCGGAAGACTCTTCCATGCTTTGAGAAACGTGTTTTGCAACACGTCATCAGCATCCTCATGCGTAAGGACTATACTACGAATCTTCCAGTACAACGATTGGCTGTACTGGTCAACAATCACGGGGAAAACCTTCTGTCTTCCTTCGGGACTCGCCAACTGGCGAATCACTTCAGCTTCATCGAGGGGAGTCACTACTCTTCAGGAAAAGGCTTTTGATTGTCAAGAGCCAAACGGCGTCTTAACGGATAGATACCTTGCGGACTACATTGCCCACCTTGACGATATAGCATCCCTTCGGGAGATTGAGCGTATAATGCTTATCGCTACCGTCAACCTTCACGCTCATCACGCGTACACCCGTCACATTATACACTGCCAACTGTTCGTCCTCAGCACCTACCACGTGCAACACGTTACCAACAACCGAGATTGAAATTGTCTGTGTATCGAAGTCAATCAAATCAATCGCTGCACGCGCTTGTACTGGAGCGGTGAAGCCTACTGAAAGCAGTAATGTGAAAAGAAAAGGAGTAAATATATTTTTTATCATAGACTATGCTTTTATGTTAGCTACAAAGATAACAAATTTAAGAATACATCTACTCATTTTATTGCATTAGTCTATTAAGATTTAATATAAATTAACCTCCCCAACCCCTCCGAAGGAGGGGAGTTGCTTGTAATGAATTTCTGTTTTAACGTTCTGTGTTATCAATAACCTTTAGGTTTCTGTGTGTCCTATGGACTCTGTTTATCTGTGCTATCTGTGAGAAAATAAAACAAATAGCTACTCTATCACAGCATTCTCTCACAGATGACACAGATGAGCAGAATGAACAGATTTCCTTTTTACACACTAAAACGCTCAGAGACCTAAAGGTCATAGGATGACACAGAGATCCGCACATTATGAAATATAATTACAAAATATTCAAAGAAAAGGCGAAGAAAAGGGCTAAAAATAAGTAATTTGAGCATCCTCATAAGTCTTTTATTATCAAATAGTTGCAGAAGTGGTTTTCAAAAGGTGCTTAATTGGACTTCAAAAGGGCGTTAGTAAGGGGCTTAAAGGGCATCTTTTGCAAGCCAAAAGAGCGTTAATTCAATCGCTATTAAGCGTCTTTATTTGTTGAAGTAGGAGTTTATATTTAAAAAAACGGATGGTCAGAACAAACAATGCTGACCATCCGTTATTACATAAATCGAGCAATGACGGCTTTCCCTTTTAGGCTGAAAGGCTCGTCAAGGAGTGCCGTATCGTGTTTAGAAAGAGCCTCACCCTCTACGATACAATCTTCAAGGGCAAAAACAATCGTTCGACGGCTGTCCGCGAACGCTGCATCTTCCATTATCCCCACCTCGACACTTATGCCGTGTCGAACGATGATATTAAAATCTACAGCTCCCTGCGTATTCTCCGAACTGACTTTCTCGTCACCCTCAAACTCATACAAAGCATTGTGAGACAAAGTAACATGACGACCATCTTTTATCAGCGTTATCTCTCCCTCCAAAGGTAGGATATAGCGGGTGAAGCCCGTAAAATCAGAGAAGTCGCTCGCCACATCATCGATAATAGCAGACGAGATACGCACATCGAATTGCCGTGCAGACAAGTCGCCATCAGCAGGTGAGATAAAAATCTGACGTGTGACACCACCCTTCCATGTGGTAGTCTTGTAGGATGATTGAGTGAGTGTGGGCATGATAATAAAAATAAGAAGCCTCACCCCCCACCCCCCTCTCCTACAGAGAGGGGGAGTGCTGGAAACAATTTGCTTGGGAATTATAAAATACTTGCCCTCAACAAATTTGTTTAGGAGTGAGGAAATTATTTATATTTACTTAGATATCTCAAGAATTTACCCCTACTATATTTTTAGGAGTGAGGAAATTACTTATATTTACTTGGATATGTCAAGTATTCACCCCTTTACTATATTTTCTTAGGAGTGAGGAAAGACTTCCCCAACCAATAGGGGTATCTTGGTAATTACACCCCTCTCCTTTCGGAGAGGGGACGGGGGTGAGGCTGTTTACTTCTTCACAACCTTCACGGTCTTGTAAACCTTACCATTCTTAAGCACCTGAACGAGGTACATACCCTTTGTGCCAGTGATAGCTACATTAACGACCTGACCCTGTGCAGCCTCAAAGCTATTGCTCTGGAGGAGTGCGCCAGTAGTACCGAGCACGTTAACAGTGTAACGACCATTTTCAGCAAAGCGAAGATTTACGCTCTCAACGAATGGGTTAGGATAAACAGAGAAGCCAAGCTGAGCATCAACTGCATCGATAGCGTTAGCCTCAGAGGTAATCTCAACGATTTCCTCTACTGTCTTCTCAGCTTCACCCCAGCCGTTCTTCAGCTTCAAGGTTACATTCTTCTTACCAGGAGCAGCATAGGTAACGACAGCTGTCTTATCAGTAGATGAAGAGATAACACCATCGCCCAAAGTCCAAGTAGGAACAGTCTTAATCTCGTATGTACCTACAACACCAGGGAAGCCTAATACATCGTTGTTAGGCTTCTGGTCAACGTAAGAAGCACTTGATGTATTCTCGCCACCACTACCAGCGACAACGACAACAGAACCGTCAAAAGCACTACCTGCACTACCGAGGTTCTTAAACTTCATACCATTAGCCTCCTCGAATGTGAAGTAAGCCTTCAAGTCAGTAGGAACCTGACCTTCCTTATAGCCCTTCATAGCCTGCAACACCTCATCGTCAGAGAGTGGCTTGCTCCATACCTGAACCTCATCAATGATACCATTGAAGCCGCTCTTGTAAACACCACCACCACCGATGAAGATGTCGGCTACCTTATTAGCATCGATACGTGGATCGCTCTGTGCAACATCCTCACGACGCTTAGAGCTTGCGAAGCTGTGGCTTGCTACCATACGACCATTAAAGTAAATCTTCTGAATATTACCCTCATCATGAGTTACTACGATGTGGTTCCATACACCAGGGGTAACGTTGTAACCCGTAGACATCACTTCCCTCGTAAGGATTGTCGTGAGCTGTCCAACCCATTGTGTTGAACGAAACCTCATTCGCCTCGTGCTTCGTTCTATGACCCTGCCACTCTGGACGGATAGTCACCCAAAGGTCACCCCAGTTGTTGTGTGGCCACTTGTCATGAATAGAGTTCTTATTGATAAGGTTTGTACCCTGACTATCGTGGCTGAACTTGTCTGCCTTGAACCAGAGAGCGTATGAATAAGACTTACCCTGCTGAACATCACCAGGAATGCGGAACATCTTAGGGTCTGTAATCTCAAGACCACGTGACGCCTTACCCTCACCGAGACGACCCTCGTAAGTGTAAGTTACGTTCTGACCTACCTTCTCCATTGTCTTGTCAGCAGTGATATCGGTAATCTGAGGAACAGCACCTGTAGCCTCTGGAGTAACCTTTACCTTACCACGGATAACGCTTTCCTTGCCGTTGCTATCCATAACAACGAGGTCGTATGTACCCTCTGTTGGAACAGTAAACTTAGCACTTGTACCGCTTTCGCTCTGAGCAACAACAGTACCATTCACAGCATTCTTCAACTTCCATGACTGAGCGGCAGGAACCATATCATCAAGATACTTGAGTGTGAACTCCTCGTTTGGCTTGATAACTGGACGGTCAGCAACAACATCGCTCAATGGCTGGTCGTAAGCAACAGTCTTATAGTCTGACCAAACAATCTCAGAACCCTTCTTGCCATCAGGAGAAACGGCACGTACACCGAAACGGCAGTCGCGCTTGTCAGCACCTGACACCATTGGAGCATCCACAACGTATGCAGCCCAAGAAGTAGTAGCGGTAAGCAACTGCTGTGGCTGGTCTTTCTGCTGGAAGTAGATTTCATAATACCATGTACCTACCTCATCGTTATAAGTCTTATCCCATCCTGATTCTTCCTTAGAAGCATACTGCATCTTGAAGTCACAAGCGTTGTAACGACCACGGAGAATCTCAACCTTCTTAATAGTTGGAGTGGCAGTAGCAAAGTCCTTTGCATTGTCGCGGAGAGCCATCTCACCAACACGCAACTCATAGTTAGCTGGAGTATTCTCAACAACAAGACCCATCATTGCTACCTTATCACCAGCAGCCAAACCAAGGTCAGAAGCCTTTACAGTGAAAGTCTTCCACTCGCCCTCAGCCTCAACAGCTGGCAATGCAACCTCCTTGTATTCAGTAACATGATCTTTCAAAGCAACAAAGAACTTAGCATGAGAATCCATGCCTGCGACAGTCTTATAGGTAACAGAGAACTCATAGTCAGGCTTTACCTCAAGCATTGTCTTAAAGAGCTTTACACGTGAGAATGCTGTCTGACCAGAGATTGACAAACATGAGCCACCCCAGTAAGCATCATCAAAGGTAAGTTCAGCCTTTGCAAGACTATTGATATTACCAGCGTTTACTTGGTCTGCACGGTCAGTAATCCACCAACGCCATGTTGGCATATAGTCCTGTGTATTGAGGTTATACCACTTGTGGTTGAAAACAACCTTACCATCCTTGCGGAAGCTCAAACCATTACCAAGGTTAAAGCGTGATACGAATGGAACCTGCTGGATAGTAGACTTCGCTGTAAGGAAGGTAGCAAGACCATGGAAGTTCTTCAAGCTTGCATTAGCCAAATTACAATCAGTATTGATAGCTGGCAACAAAGCTGGGTTGTTATAACCACCACTAAACATAAGCTCTTGCTTCTTCAGATAAGTCTTCTGGATAGCAATGTCAGATGTTCCATTGTCTGTTGCACTCTGGTGGATAAGGCTCTGCTTGTGAGCACCCCAGAAACCGATAGAGATATCGTTATCCAACAATGCGCTCCAACTTGCCTGACGCAAGCCACGACCTTGAATATCAAAGCCTGCATAATAGTCGAAACTGCTACGGCCTAAACGCTTAGCTGTATTAACAGAAGCACTCAGATGACCAGGACCCCAATTGTAGTTAGCAAACAACATATCAGTTGCAATGTTGTCCTTATCACCGAAGATCTTTTGGTTATGATAGCTCAAACCACCATCAAAGTGAATCTGACCATCATCACTTGTACCATCATACCAGTGTACTTCAAATTTCCAGTTGAGTTTCTCTGCTTCCTTATGACAAGCAACAAAGAACTCTGATAACTGTGTCATAACAGAAGAGCTGGTACGGAACTCAGAGTTAAAACCAATACCATTAATACCATAGTACTTCATCATACGAACCAATGGCTCTGCATACAAATACTTATCACCACTCTTCTGAGTAAGTCTGAACAATACTCTACTATAAACATCACTTCTCCAAGAAGTCAAGTAAAGTGAATTTCCAAAAGGAATAGACATCAGAGTACCTACGGTAACACCGTTCTTATGAGCAACGTCAGTCAGACCTGCAGTAGAACGAATCCAAGGTGAAGTCCAGTTTCCGTGGATGTCAATGTATGACCACAAACTAAAGTTATCGCCTTCAAAGCAATAACGAGGAAGCGCCTTCCACTGAGCGGTAGGGTCGTCAAGCGGTGTCCACAGACACATCTTACGATCGCGTTTCACATTTGAATGAACCTGATAGTCGCCATCCTTAATACGTTCAAGTGGGCGAACACGTGAGATAAAGAACTGGTCGTCAATATCGCTGACGCCCTGTGGCTGCTTCATCTCGCCTTTCAACCACGCTTCAAGGTAGTTAGGCAGGTTTTTCAAACTTAGCATCCTTAATGTCCAATGGGTGTGTCGGCGTACGCTGTGCACTCACAGTGAGACAGCTTGCCAATGCCAAGGATGCAAATAACGTAATCCTTTTCATGAATAATAAATGTTTAGTTTATAAATGATTTTAGGTTTATACAGCCATACGCGTATAGCCATATAAGGTTTGTTCTCAATTCTGTTTAGCTATTATGCTATTTAACTATATTAGTTGTATTAAAGTTTAGATGCTTTTAATAAGTTATAAGATTAGGTTAAAAACATAAGTGCCAGAAGGAGTTGAGACTCCTTCCAGCACTTAAAGATATGTTTACTACAGATGAATTTCACTGTACGGAGGGTCTTACCATCCTTCTTAACATTCACGACGTAAACGCCCTGAGCACCAAGATGGAGACGTACAGACTCAGCACCATTCACAGAAACTGCCTTGCTTGCAACCATCTGACCGTTGGTAGAGAATACCTGAACGAGGTAGTTGCCCGGTGTCTCTACGTCGAACAATACGTCACGATCGATAGCGTAAACCTTCATGTCAGCAGCCTCAGTGCCGTTGATACCTGTTGGATCAGCCTTCACCTTGATTACCTGGAAGGTACGAGTGTCAGAACCGTGAGCATTAGTCAAGGTCAAAGTAACCTCATAGTCACCAGCCTTAGCATACTTCAACTTCGCTGTACCAGCCATATCAGTACCATTCTGTGATACGATAGTAGCCTTCTTAGCTGTCCACTCTGCAGTAGTCTTCACCTGGAAAGTACCAGAAACGAATGCGCTACCTGCGTCGTAAGTTGGAGCATCTGGAACAAGACTTGCAACACCTTCACCAGTACCAACCTTCAACTCGCCGTGAGCCAACTTAGCATTGCCCACCTTGCTTGTGAAGTAGTGACTTGCATCAGCGTCAGCCTCGAAGTCCCAATAAGCCTTCAAACCACCCTCTGTAGTAGAGGTAGATGTCATTGTCTGTGCAGCCTCAGCAGCTGAGATATACTTGTTGAAGAACTTAACATCGTCAATAGTAGCGTTCATAGCAGCTGTGCTGTGACGACCAAGACTGATACCGAGGACGTTAGCATCCCACCAGCCATTGTTAACGAATCTCTCTTCGCACAAGCCTTCGCCATTTCTCTCACCAATCTGCCAGTTGTGTGCCTTAGCTTCCTTACCATTGATATAGAGCATAGGCTTAGTATTAGTACCATTACCGTCCATAGCCAATGTGAAGTGTGTCCATGCACCTGGGATGAAGTCAACCTTCCAACGCTGCTTGTACTCTGGAGAACCACCACCGTTCTTAGCACGGAGTGTCAACTCGTAAACACCAGTACTTGGATCGTATGTAGACCAGAATGTACCCCAGTTGTTCTGTAGCCAACCTGTACCTGGATCACGCATATCGACAATCTGAGTACCACCAGACAAGCTGTTGAACTTAACCCAGAATGCAAGTGACCAAGGCTGGTTGTTATTTGTCAAACCGAGCTCAGAAACCTTAACGCCTACTGGCTTCTCGAGTGTCTTGATACCTCTTGAACCAGAACCGTCAGCCTTCTTACCCTCATACTTCATTGTTACCTCGCTGTTAGCAACAACCTCGATAGAAGTCTCGCTGTCGTTAGCTGTAAGCTTGTTGATATGAGGAACAGCACCTACTGCATCAGAAGTAATCTGAACGTAGTTAGAGTATCTTACCTCCTTGTCACGCGAGCACCATTCTCAGTAACCTTACCAGTAAGAACGAGGTCGTAGAAACCAACCTGATTCAAAACCGTTAACCTTGATTTCAGTTGTATTGTTGCTGCTTGCTACAACTGTACCATTGTGCTCAATCTTCCAGTTACCAGCCTCGTGACGTGGGTCAACATAAGCGATAGTGAAAGCCTCGTTTGGCTTGATAACAGACTTGTCAGCCTTGATTTCGTCGCTGTAGTCATAGGTTGTGAAGATGTCGTGATCCTCGCCCCAAGCGATATCACTCTCCTTCTTCATATCGAGAGATACTGCAGATACACCGAACTTAATCTTGCCCTGACCCTTAACGTCAACAGGAACTGAGTAGTACATACCTGCCCATGATGTTGTTACACCCATGAGGATTGGGATCCTTACCTTCCTGCTTAGCCCAGAGCTTGAAGAGAGAAGTCTTCACGTCTGTGTTGTAGCAAGGCTCACCAGATGCCTTATCGTTAGGCATGTTGAAGATAATCTTACCATCAACACCATTCTTTGCAGAGTGCAAGAGAGCTGTCTTTGCGATTACTGGCTTTGCTGGAGCAGCGAATGTGCCACGAACGATTGAGAACTCACCGAGGTAGAGGTTCAAGTCAGCAGCATTCTCCATCTTCAAAGCAACGAGTGCAAGTGTCTTACCGTTCAAAGTACCATCAACAGTGATAGTCTTCTCAACCCACTTGTCCTCATCTGCCTCATCAGTAGAAGCAAGTACTGGATAAGCCTTCTCAGTGTTTACAGCATCCTCTGTTGTGAATACCAAAGAAGCATCCGCCTTACCACCCTTAACCTTATAACGGAAGGTGATAACGTCGCCTGACTTCAAAGCATACTTTGTCTTAAAGAGGTGGAGATACTCCTTAGAAGTAGAACCATGTACACGAACAGTAGAGCCGCCCATGTAAGCATCGTCCCATACGAACTCTGCATCAAGGCCGTTTGCAGGAACATCAGCTGCGGTACGACCGAGCAACTTGTCAGCAAACCACCAACGCCATGTTGGCAAGTAGTCCTGTACACCTACGTTAGCCCATGGGCGATCGTTCTGACGCACACCACCGTAGTTGAAGAACTTACCGTTACCGAGGTTGAAGTAAGTGATGAATGGCTCAACAGCGAGATCCCAAGACATAGAACTACGTGCAGTCATCATCGCTGACATACCAGCGAAATCTGTGTTATCAGCATTGTAGTTCAAGCTGTTATTGATTGCAATAGAGTTAACTGGGTTACGTGAACCGCTTGAGAACCAACGCTCAGTACGCAACATATAAGTGCGCTGCTTTGTCTCAGCATCACTACCCTTCTCACCACGGCTCTCGAAGAACATATTCTGTGAGTGTGCACCCCAAAGACCGATAGAGATACGATGATTCTTCAACAAAGGTCCAACGTGAACCGCTTCTTGGCTCACCACCCCTGCATGTTGATACCAGCGTAGAGATCCAATGGGTCACGATTGATTTCCTCAGCCTTCTCTACTGACTGCTGGAGCAACCAATCAGCGTTCCAGTTATAGTTGAAGAAGAGGTTTGCAGCCTCGCTACCACCTTCACCGAAGATACTCTTGTTATTGTCGTTAAGACCCTGGTCGAAAAGCAATACGACCCTGATCGTTGGTACCATCATACCAAAGATTCTCGTAAATTGGGTTGTAAGGCTTGATTGCCTTTGTTGAGGTTTACGTGGAAATCTCTAAGTGCTTTTGTCACACGACCTGCACCGAAGAACTCAGTATACTCAGAGTTATAGCCGAGACCATCGTAACCAAAGTACTTCATGAAGTCAGCTGCATTCTGAACATTTGAAGTTGCGATGTTGTTCAAAGTTGTTCTCCAATCGCTCTTAAGGCTACCATAAGGAATACCAGCAACAGAAGAAACAGGCACACCATTCTTGTGCGCTACATCGAGCAACGATGCAGGAATACGACCGAGACCACAGTTCCAATCACCCCAGTGAGTAACGTATGGCCACATTGAGAACACCTCAGAGTCGAAGACACCATCAGGAAGGGCGTTCTTGCTTGGCACATTCCATGGGAGCCATGCAAGGAGCTTCTTGTCGTTAGCCTCTGTGAGATCCTGACGAACCTGTGTGTCAACGTTACGGAAACGTGTCTTTGGTCTTACTCGAGAGATGAAGAAATTATCATCCTCATTAATTGTGGGTTTGCCTTTGACCAACTGCTCAGTTTGTTTGCAAACTGATGAGAGTCAAAGCCCCACGTAATGTAGTCGCTCTTGAGTTCCTGTGCCATCAAGGTAGATGGAATCAAGCAGCAACCGAAAAGAAGTAAATGAATTCTTCTCATAATTGATTTTGGGTTTAATGTTATTGAATAATTGAAAATCTAATTACCGTTTATATCTGCTTTCCTCTCTTTTGAGAGTGCAGGTTATGTCCAAGGACAATGTTTTGAAAGCAGTGCTGTCTGCTATCCTTTCTCACATGAGTCACTCACTATCGCCTTACGACGTAATCTTGATGAATTCCTCTGACCGTCTTCATCTGATGTGCTAACGCCCCGCACGTGTTGTGCTAATGGTCAGCACCACCCGTGTTGATGCCTAATAGCCTTTCAAATGTTGCCGTATTGCGAGAAAATTATTCAATATAGACAGCGAAAAAACTTACCTATTTAAGCAAAACAAGGTTATCCGACTCGATTTTGTCAAGCCAGATAACCTTATTCATGTGATATCACTTATTACTTAATTGTAATTTTCTGTGTACGGATAACATTGTTGTTCTGCATCTTAACGAGGTAAACACCTGCTGGCAACTCATTTGTGTTGAATGACTTTGGATTAACCAAGCTCTTCACGGTCTGACCGTCAGTAGAGAATACCCATGCACGCTCAACGTTCTGGAATACTACCTTACCACCTGCAACTGTGAGCTGTGAAGCACCGCCAACAGCAGAAGAAGCAATATTAGTAGAACCACCCTCGAGCAACTCTGGCTCATCAGCAACACCCTGATCGTGGGTATCAGCCTTAGCACCACGAGCTGGATTAGAACCAGTGATGGTTACAGCGAAGTCGATAGCGAAGCCCTTATTGAACTTACCAGTTGGTGTCAAACCACCCTGGAACCAAGCATCACAGAATACGAGACGAATACGGCTCTTACCTGGCTTAGCATCTGTAGGAACCTGGAAGGTGTACTCATTCAACTGAGTAACCTGCTCAGGAACACCCTTACGAACCTTACCAAAGAATACTACGCACTCACCTTCAGCCTGATTGTCAGAAAGGTTCTCAGGATTGAACTGCTTGTCGCCGTTGAAGTCCATCCAAGCCTTACCCATACAGTAGCGGAGGTCGTCCTGACTGCCATCTGTACCTTGGAATGCCTGATAGCCCTGAATCTTCACCTTAACAGTTGCACCCTGCTCAACGATTAACTCGTGGTCAGCTGTTGCATCAACGTAGTTAGTCTGATTACCAGCAGGACCTGCTGCTGTATAGTTGATGTTCTGTGTACCACCCTCTGTCTGGAACTTCTTAACAAAACGAATCTTACGAGCTGTTTCAGCACCAGCAGCAGACTCATCCAACTCAACAGTACCGTATGACTCTTCCTGCTGTGCAGGGAGCTGAGACTGGTCAGCACGTGGAACAGCAATCCACTGAACCTTTGAATAGGTCTTCAAGTCAGTACTTACTGAACGTACACCAATGTATGGTTTGTCTGCAGCACTTGTGAACTGAATGTTAGGAATGTAAGTAGCCCACTGTGAAGTACGTCCTACCTCAGACACCTTACCATTCTCACCATTCTTATAGAGAATCTCGAAGTGGTCGATATTAGCCTCATCGTTGTAAACAGTTGGGTTGTTACCAGCCTCCTTATCAATGCCCCAAACAGCCTTAACAGAGAGAGAAGACTTAGTTTCTTCCTTCACCTGAACGGTCAAGTTCTTTACATTTGCTGGTGTAGCTGTCACGTCATCATTGAGCTCGAGCTTACCAACGAGAACATCGTAGTCAGGAGTAGCGTTCTTAACGCGCAAACCGATACGCTCAATCTTCTGACCAACAGCGATATCGTTCAGCTCAACCTTCTTCTCTGCCCAGCTTGCACTCTCGGTGTTACCCAATTCGTAAGCCTTCCATGAACCGTTCACGCGAACGATGAGAGAAAGTTTTGAGTCTGTATTACCAGCCTTACCAGTCTTGATAGCTACCTTAGCAACTACCTTACCAGCAGAAGGAGTGAGGTTAGTCTTAAAGAGAACAACGTCTGTAGCAGTTGCGTTGTTAACGCCCTTCAAGCGAAGTGCTGCACCACCGTTGTAAGCATCCTCATTAGTGAATGAAGGCTGTACGTCAAAGCTTGCGGTCTCTGTACCTGGCTGAACAACCATCCAACGATAAGTTGGAACTACGTCCTGTGCAGACATGTTATACCATGAACCTGCTGTCTTCTTTCCCTTATAGTGATAACGCTCACCAGCACCCGTATTGAAGTGGGTAGCGAAAGGAAGATTGCCAGAGATAGCTGTACGCTCTGGAATCCAAGAAGCAAGACCAGCGAATGTGCTCAGTGCAGGTGTGCTGCCATGTGCTCAACCTCATTACCAAAGTTTTTAATCTCTGGACGAGCCAATGGGTTACGATTACCACCAGAGAAGGCACGCTCAAGGTGCGCCTGATAGTTATGCATACGAGACATAGCGTCGCCACCAGTGTTATAGCTCCAGAAACGACTTTCTGCATGCTCACCCCAAAGGCAGATACCACAACGCTTAGCGTCCTCATTCTTATTAAGGCTGTTCCAACGTCTGTTCATGCTTACCATCCATACACCAGCGTACAGACCATCAGCAGAACCCATTGTTCTCTCAGCCTCTCTAACTGAGGTATCCATATTCCAGCTAAAGTCATCACCAGAATAGTTCAACATTACCTCAGAGATACGCTCTTGTGGACTTGTACCCCACATATAGCTTGAGTTATAGCCAGTCAGACTTGAGCTGATTGTATAATACATGATTTTGAAGTCGTTGAAACCTTCAGCCTTCGCAATCTTGTAAAGCTCTTTATGGAATGCAACGTTGTCAGCATTCTGATAGTTGCTTGTGCTCTCCCAGTTATAGTTGATACCATCGAAACCGAGGAAGCGCATACAGTTGATGATTGGCTGTGTATAGCGGAACTTACCATCAGCATTTCTTCTCATAATGAAGTCCTGCCAGCTATTAGCCGCACCACCTGTTGTATGATCGAAGAACTTAATACCGGCGAAGATGCTTTGTACCGTTACGATGAGCAGCATCAGCCCAGAACCTGGAGCCTGGAACAAAGCTGCAGTTCCATGCACCGAAGAGGTTGGTATAGTTCCACATTGAGAAGTTATCGTTAGCAAATGTGCTTGAAGGATAACCACCGAGGTTCTTACCTGCACCACCAGGAATATTCATGAAGAGGTTACGATTCTCGTAAGTGTCCTGAATAAGACGGTCATTACGTGACTCAATATTACGCTTCTTCACGTGAGTACGGATAAACTCAACCTCGTCCTTGATGCCCCATGCCTCAAGGTCGGCATCTGTAGGATATTTGCGACCCTGCTCAATCAACTTTGCAAAGTTCTCCAACAAAGTCTGGTCACCAAGTTTTGAAAGGTCGTAGATTTGCGTAGAAGCTGTAGGAGACATGTTTGTCTGAGCTGCAGCACCCATTGGTGCCATAGACAACATTGCTGCTACTACCCACGCACTAAGAGTAAATTTTTTATTCATATAATTGTTTGTTTAGTAATGTTGTTAGGTATTTTAAATCCCAGCAGTAGAGTAACTGCTACCCCGCTGCTGGGATTAAAGTATTTCGTTTTTAAAAAACTAAGTCAATTAGAAGTTAGATGTAGTCTTATCCCAGAAGAGACGAGTTGCCATCTTGTCAGGACCGCCCAACGCTGGGATACCAGTGTTGTCAACATCCTGCTTAGTAGCGATGTCCTGTGTGCCAGGGAATGGCAGACGGTGCATGATGTCACCAGGGAAGAGGCTACCATCAGCCTCATCGATGTTCAGAACATCCAACTTACGTGGATAGCCAGTACGACGGAGGTCGTTCCAAGCCTCGAAACCATTAGGATAAATTGCAATATACTTCTGAGTGATAATCTTCTCAAGCTTTGTCTCCTGTGAATCGCTGTCGTTCCACTTAACACCAATAGTAATTGGAGAAGCAGCGTCAGGTGTGTCACCTGTTGGATCCTTGTAAACGTATGCTACAGGGTTCTCCTGTGCCATGTAAGTATCAACCCAAGCATCATACCAGTTTACACCAGAAGCACCTGTTGGGCTCTCACCGTCCATAGACTTCATCTCTGGATCCTCGCAGTTAGCATTGCGAATACCGAGCTCATAGAAGTGCTGTGCTGAACCACCCATGTTCCAACCACGGAGTGCACCCTCTGCACGGAGGAAGCAAACCTCTGCATACTTCATAATCTGAAGTGGTGCATTGCTGAAATACTGTGCGCTCAACTTACTGAAAGCGATGTACTGGTTCTCATCGTAACCCTGACCCTCACCTGGGTGTGTACCGGTACGAATACCGCAGATACGTGTGCCAGTGTTAGTAATCTCACCAGTCTTGTTGTTCTTAATCTGGTTAGAGTTCTTCTCAAAGAGGTACTTCAACCAAGGGTGATCGAAGGTCTTGAGAACAATCTCCATAGTTGCGCTCATACGAGCATCACCCCAATCCTCAACACCACACAATGGGTTAGAGAAACCGAGTACGCCTGGACGTACAGAAACCTCCTGACTTACACTTTCGATAACGCCATCAGCAACAGCCTCCTCAGCCAACTTCTGTGCGCGAGTAGGGTCGCTCTTCACGAGGTGCATAGCAAGACGAAGCTTAAGAGAGTTTGCATAACGTGCCCAATTCTTCATTGTGCCGTCAGCAACACCACCCTCATTCATCACGAGGAAACGTGTCTTGAACTCGTTAACGAGCTTCTGCTTGTAAGCAGCTGGCTTCTGATCGAAGTAGTGGAAACAAGCGATTGCAGTATCAAGGTTAGCGAGAACATCGTTGTAAACATCCTCTACCTTGTTATATGTATAAGGACCGACCTGAAGGTTAGTCTTCAACTCGCGGTAAGGCATAGGACCATAAACGTCAGCTACCTCAACAGCCTGTTGATTGAAGAGTGTCAGGTAAGCTGCCTTCATCTCAGGGATAGCATTTACCTTAGAATGGTTCAAGATTGGCACCATTGCAGTCTTCATCTCAGTGAATGAACCCCAAGCACCACCATAGCACTCTGGTCGATTGCATAAGAAGATGCAAGACGAATCTTAGAGTACTGGAAGAAAGTGTGAGGAACAACTGTGTACTCTGCATAGTTATCAACACCGAGAGAATACTGGTACTGATAAGCATGTGCACCAGGGTGCTCACCTCTTACCACCACGCATAGAGAACTGACCACCAACACCAGCGTCAAGGAGGTCCTGCATAGCTGTCATAGCCTCGCCAGCTGCAGCAGCATCAGTTGCTGTACGATAAGGAATGCTATCAACAGCACCACGAGCGGTCACCTTCTCAACATTCTTAGTTGTTGCGTTGAACTCATCACCTGGGTTGTCATAGTCGAGACAGGACTGAAGTCCCAGTGCCGGCAATGCCATCGTCATGAGCACGATTATATGCTTACTTTTCATTGTCTTATTTCTTTAGATTGTTAATTATTGAAGTTCTGATTATGTTGGAGGGAAACTGAAAGACATTCGTTTTGTGGGTATTCCCATCAGGACCGTTGCCCTTCAGTTTCCTTCCTTTATTAATTTTTCCTTCACTATAGATATTTGGTTTAGAAGTTAGCCTTCAATGAGAAACCGAATGAACGTGAAGATGGCATATTGAAGCTCTCAAACGCTCCGAGACCATTCTGTGTAGACAGAGATACGTCTGGGTCTGTTGGTGCATCCTTATAGATGAAGAACAGGTTACGAGCGATGAATGAGAGTGTCAAGTTACGGTTCTGACCGAAGAGATCACGGAAGGTGTAACCCAATGAAAGCTCACGAAGACGGAAGTTAGTTCCGTTGTAGAGGTAAGATGATGGGTTGCTTGATGCACCAAGTGCCTGATAGTAAGTCTGAACAGGAACGATACGTCCGCTACCATCGTTAAGCTCCATACCTGGAACGTTACCATAGTTAGTAGCTACGATATTGTTCTTCTCTGCATTCAAACGAGCATCAGCAGTACGCTCAGAAGCACCGATATAGTCAAGGTAAGCCTCTGTCAAAGAGAGAACCTTACCACCGATACGACCATTGATGAGGAATGAAAGCTGGAACTCCTTATAGTTAAAGGTATTGGTCCAACCCATCTGCCACTTAGAGTTCATATTACCGAGGAAACGGTCGTTAGAACCAGTCTTATCAAATGTAGGCTCACCCTTAGCAGTGAGAACGATATGACCATTAGCGTCGCGCAAGAAGTCACCTGCATAGATGTCACCAATAGAACCACCCTTCTGGTAGATAACCTTAGCCTCACCTACAGTCTGCTGATACTTACGTGATGTACCATCCTTGTCATAACCAGTCTCAAGAATCTCGTTATCATTGAATGATACGTTGTAAGAAGTACGCCAACGAAGCTTGTTAGCAAACTTGAAGTCGTAACCGATAGTTGTCTCGAAACCAGTGTTGCGAACCTTAGCAGAGTTCAACAACTCAGTGCTACCACCGAGAGAACCCAACTCCATGTAGAGGTTCTTCACAATTGTATTATAGAATGTGAAGTCGAAGCTCAAACGGTGTTCAAGAACAATGACTCGATACCAGTCTCGAAAGAACCTGTCTCCTCAGGAATTGGAGAGAAATCGAGGTACTTGTTACCAGAGAGTGCACCTGTCTGGAGGTTGCGGCTCATCGCACCGTATGCCTTGTTAGGAATAGAGTTACCTACAGAAGAGTAAGAAACACGATACTTCAAGAAGTTAAACCACTCTGGCAACTTAACCAACTGGCTAACGATAGCGTTGGCACCAACACCGAAGTAACCATAGTTATCAGTGTCAATCTTACCGAGCTGCTTGAAGTAACGGAATGGACGATACCAGTCACGACGATAAGAAGCATCGAGGTAAACTGTCTCCTTCCAACCTACCTGACCTGTGAAGAGGTAAGAGCGGTCCCAGTTAGAGCTCTTGTCAGTGTTTGTTACACCATAGCCACCTGCACTGGTATCGAAGTAGTTAACCATTGTTGGCAGCTTACGCATAAGACGATCGTAGAATGTAGCTACAGCGTCTGTACCCTTTGACTCACCCTTAACGGTGTGACCAACGAAACCTGCTGTTGCAGATACAGAGTAGTCACCGAATGTCTTGTTGTAAGACAAGAGGTAGTCAGTATAGAATTCAGTTGTCTTCTCGTCAGAATCCCAGAAACGTCCGTAATCCTCCATAGAAGCAGAAGGAAGGTAGTAGCGTAACGCAAAGAACGATTCTTGTAACGCAACTGGCTATAGTTAACACGTGCCTGGAAGGTCAAACCATCATAGATATCAATGTTTGCCTGCAATGTACCGAAGAGACGGCTCTCCTTCTGCTGGCTGTTAGCCATGTTCAGCAACCAATATGGGTTGTTGTTAGGATGAGAGAGGAACGCCCACTCCTGCTGAGGACCAGTAAGAGTTGTACGAGCACCCTGTGTCCAAGCGAAGTTTGAACCATTCAACTTATAGTAAGAACCTGGGTTAGAAAGCCACTGACCCTCTGAAATCATGTAATGATCACGGTAGTAATCCATGTTGATATTCTGAGGAGTGGTGTAGAGATGGTAAAGTGGGTTACCAACAGTACCACCACCAGGACGGTTCTTTGTCTTAGACTCAGTATAGTTCAGCGAAGCATCAATGTGAAGACGCTTGAAGAAGTTATAAGTCTGACGGAAGCTGATAGAGTTACGGTTGTATGAATTGTTACGCATCATACCAGTAGCGTGGCTATTAGCCAACGAAACGTATGTACGTGCAATCTCAGTACCACCAGAGAGTGAGATAGAGTTGTTAGTTGTCACACCAGTACGGAAGAAGTCAGCCACGTCGTCACCTGCTGAATTACGGAGGTAAACGTTATGACGACGTGCCATAATTGGGTTCTTCTGTGCGTCAACACCAATCTGCTCCTCTGCATAACCTACCCAACGCTCATCCAATGGTGAACGCAAGATGAGGTCGTTGCTTGAACGGTCTGCAATCTTACCACCCCAGTTGTTCAGTGACAACGCACCTGTTGTTGGGTCAACGGTAGAACCGTAAACCTTCTGAATCTTTGGAGTCAACAATGGAGAGTCGAAGGTGATGTTTGAAGTAACGTTGATATCAACCTTACCCTCACGACCCTTCTTTGTTGTAATCATGATAACACCATTGGCAGCACGTGAACCGTAAAGCGCAGCAGCGTTAGCACCCTTGAGGACGTTGATTGACTCGATATCGTCTGGGTTGATCAATGACAATGGGTCAGAACCCTCAGATGTACCCGTTGAACCGAAGCCCGAAGCGTCCATACCCTGCTGACCACGAATACCATTACTCATTGGCACACCGTCAACAACGATAAGTGGAGAACTGTTACCGAGGATAGAGCGGTTACCACGAAGAACAATCTTTGAAGCACCACCAGCACCACCGGCACTTGGAGTAATTGTAATACCAGCTACCTTACCCTCAAGAGAGTTAGCAGCATTAGGATCCTGCACCTTCATGAGGTCCTCTGCCTTCACCTGCTGGGTAGCGTAGGTAAGAGACTTCTCCTTACGCATAATACCCATGGCGGTAACAACGACCTCGTTCATGGTGTTAGCTTCCTCCTTCAATGTAACATTGATTGTGCCCTTACCACCAACAGGGATGGTCTGTGCAGCATAACCAATGTAAGAGAAGACAAGCTTCGCATTTGCGGTTGTATTGAGGGTGTAGTTACCATCAATATCCGTTACTGTGCCATTAGTGGTACCCTCAACGAGGACGGTAGCACCAATAAGCGGTTCGCCGGCAGCGTCAACGACACGACCGGTCACTTTGTGATTACCATTCTGCTGTACAGACTGTACTGCAGTGCTGGTATTTGTACCTGCGTAGACACCTGTAGGTGCCAATGCCAATGATAGAGCAAAGGCAGCCGAGAAGTACAGATGCTTCTGCTTTGTTTCTTTAAAGATACTCATCAGGTTAGGTTTTAAACTTTTATTTATTTATTTTCCTAATTTTGTTTCAATTGATATTGGGTAATGCCAAAAGTTCCATCTTGTTTTTACACCTATATATAATAAGGTGTAGTTTTTTTGGGGTTTTCTTGTTCACATCTCTTTGTCTCCTTTCAAGCTCTAACTTACTTAGTCACAGGCGTTTATTAAGAAAAAAACTGCGTCTTTCCTAAACTCCTGAACACCAGCTCATTATGCTCTATTCAGCTCACGGTAAATAAGATTGTGTCAAACGGCATCTACAATCCAAAACAACTAAACTACTAATAATACTTACTTTAACATT
>BNJS01000544.1_pt1 | contig 100452 bp, 156 predicted proteins | sample 8540461 | NCBI WGS metagenome assembly BNJS01 (sample SAMD00202454, study PRJDB9452) | human saliva metagenome | isolation source: human saliva | place: Japan | reverse complement strand
AATGCAAGAAAAAGAAAAAATGCTAAGATAGTTCAAAAACTTTTTAGACGAAGGAAAGAATGTTGGTTTCTTAACTATTGAGATACTATGACATACAGTACCTATGTATATTTTTGGAACATCTTCCTGAAAAAATATCTTGTTGAAACAGTTCCAGGAGTTTCATCATTCGTTGATATGGCTTCAAGATTTAATTTCCCACTTATGATAGGAGATGAAACTTTAAAAGTAGTATCACTTAACAAAAACTAATATTGAATTTGAATTAGAAAATAACGATAATATAGTTTTTATGAAAGTTAGTAGAAACTTTGAAAACTTAAAACAAGCATTAATAAAAACTGGAAATATAGATAAAATTATTATGGTTTCAAATTGTGGAAAAGAAAGTCAAAAAGTTTATTATGACATAAAAGATTTAACAGAAGATGATATTCCATATTTTACAACTCTAATTGTAAAAAAAGGTGGATTTGAAAAATGGAGAAAATTTAATATATAAGGAGAAACCATATTATGAAAAAAATTATTAGCTATATTATTTTTTTAATTATTGCAGTTCAAGGTATTGCTGAAACAGTAGTTAAAGGAACTTATGAAACTAAAAAGAAAAAGATACATTGAGTTAACTCAAACATTAGAGAAAAGAAATATTCTTAAATTATACTCTACCAGATAATAAAAAGAAATTGTAACTTATAAAGGAAAAGATTTTTGACATTTTAGTAAGTAAAAATGATTTACTTGAACTTTACAATAGACGTAGAGTAGATAAAATAGATGATATCAAGAACAAAAATATCATATAAAGATGAGAAATTTGAATATTTTAGGAATTATTTTTTTCTGAATTAATTGAAAAATAATAAAGCTGTTGTCTATGATAGAAAAAAATGAAAAAGAAATAAATTATCTTATAAAAAGTGAAATATAGTAATGCAATTTTTATGATAAGGGTAGAGGTTCTCTTTACAATGGATATAATTTCTATGCTGATAAAGAATGGACAGAGTTAGCCTTGCAATCTGATGTAATAACTCAATTTGGAGTTGAAATACATTCTAGTATAGGAGATAACCCATATAATAGAGAATTGAGTCCAGAAGCTAAGAAAAAAATTTTTGAAAAATAATAAAGGTTTTAATCAAAGAAAAAGAATTATATGAAAAAGCTATGCAAACACCAGATGTGACTCAAAGTTTTAGTTACTAAAATTAATTTTATAAAATAATGAAGAAAAGGATTTTAAAATGGAAAAAAATATAAAGAAAAAAAGTTTACTTTATAGGAGCAGGACCTGGTGACCCTGAATTAATAACTATAAAAAGGGCAAAAGAATAGTTAAAGAGGCTGATGTTATTATTTATGCAGGTTCATTAGTACCAAAAAAGAAGTTATTGACTGTCATAAAGAAGGAGCAGAAATTTATAATTCAGCATCTATGTCTTTAGATGAAGTTATAGATGTTACTGTAAAAAGCTATAAAAAGCTAACAAAAAAAGTGGCAAGAGTTCATACAGGAGACCCAGCAATCTATGGTGCTCATAGAGAACAAATGGATATGCTAGATGAATATGGAATAGAATATGAAGTTATTCCAGGTGTAAGTTCATTTTTAGCATCTGTCGTTGCTTTGAAAAAAAGAATTTACCTTACCTACTGTTTCTCAAACAGTAATATGTACAAGAATAGAAGGAAGAACTCCTGTTCCTGAAAAAAAGAAAGCTTAGAAAGTTTAGCAAAACATAGAGCTTCTATGGCAATATTTTTATCAGTTCATATGATAGATAAAGTTGTTGAAACTCTAGCTACTTATCCTATGACAACACCTGTGGCAGTTGTTCAAAAGAGCTAGCTGGTCTCGATCAAAAAATAGTTTTAGGTACTCTTGAAACTATTGAACAAAAAAAGTTAAAGAAGCAGGAATAAACAAAACTGCACTAAATATTAGTTGGAGATTTTTAGGTAATGAATATGAAAAAAATCTAAATTATATGATAAATATTTTACTCATGAATATAGAGAAGCTGTAAAAATAAGATCTGGAGGTATTTTTTTATGAAATACAATGATTTAATACCAGAGTTAGTAGTTTCTAATATCAATATCTCAAGAGATTTTTGATGTAAATATATTAGGCTTTTAAAGTTGAATATGAAAGAGAAGAGGACAAATTTATATTTTTGTCACTTGGAAATATCCAATTAATGTTAGAAGAAGGTTCTGAAGAGGAATTATCTCAAATGGAATATCCTTTTTGGAAAAAGGAATTAATTTTACATTTGGTGTCAATAATGTTGATGAACTTTATTCAAAATTTAAAATAAAAAGAATTTATTAAAAAAAGAGATATTGAGATAAGAGAATTTAGAGTTAATGATGAAATTATTTATGTAAAAAGAATTTTCAATATTAGACCCAGATGGCTATTTTATTAGAATATCAGAATAGTGTTGTTATAGTTGAAAGATAGTTTTTATAAAATTTACATCGTATTTTTTTACAACAAAAAATCAGACGTAAAATTTTACGTCGTATTTATGACTGATTTATGCTATAATTTCTCTTGGAGGATGATATGAAAGAAAGTAAAGAGCTTGAATTAAAATCAACAATAACAAAATACTTTTTAAAAACAGTTAGTGCTTTTTCTAACTATAATTCAGGAAAAATTATATTTGGTGTTGATGACAATGGAAAAAAATTATTGGTTTAGAAAAATATAGAAGAACTTTGTTTAGATTTAGAAAAATAAAAATAAATGATAATATAAGTCCTAAAACCAGATTTTTAAATTTATTAAAGACACTAAAAATATAATCACCCTTTATAGTTGAAGAAGGATTTAATAAAACCATATCTTTATAAAGGGAAGGCATACAAAAGAAATGATACCTCAACAGTGGAAGTTGACAGAATAGAATTAAATAGACTAACATTGTTAGGTTTGAATCAGTATTATGAAGAATTAAAAAGCTAGAAAGCAGGATTTAGAGTTTAAAGTTTTAACAAAAAGAACTAGAAGAAAAATTATCATTAAAAAGATGTTTCAAAAAGATGTTTTAAAAAACTTTAAATCTATATGATGATAAAATTGGTTACAATAATGCAGCTGAACTTTTGCTGATAACAATACTTTTTCAGGAACTGATATTGCAAAAATTTGGAAAAATATAGATGAAATTTTAGATAGAAATTTATTTATAAATATGTCTATTATTTCTCAATTTCAAAAAAACTTTGGAAGTTTTTAATAGATATTACAAATACGAACAAATACTTGGCTCAGAAAGAATAGAAAAAGAATTAATTCCAGAAAAAGCATTTAGAGAAACAATCGCAAATGCTTTAATTCATAGAACTTGGGATGTTAATTCTAATATAAGAGTATCTATGTATGAAGATAAAATAGAGATTTCTTCTCCAGGTGGACTACCTAGTGGAATAAGTGAAAAAGAGTATTTGAACGGACAAATCTCTCAACTTAGAAATCTTATTTTAGCAAATATATTTTTTTAGATTAAAATATATTGAAATGTTTTGGAACAGGTATAAGAAGAATAAATGAAAGTTATAAAGATTATGCAGTTAAACCAGCTTTTTGAAATTTTTTGAAAACTCAATTAAAAATAACTTTACCAATAATAAAAACAGAATTATTTTTAACGATAGATGAAAAAAATAATAATGGATATTTTGGAAAAAAGGTCAATATTATCAAGTAGTGAAATTTTAAAAAAATGACTGAATTTAAAAAGACAAGTTAAATAGACTATTAAAAATTAATTCAAAAAGAATTATATTGATATAATAGGAAATGGGAGAGGAAACTAAATATTTAAAAAAATAATAAAAATGTTAATAATGAAAAAATAAAAAAATATTTCATGTATTAAGTTATTGAAGTAATAATTTCAAAAAAATTTTCTTTGAATATTTGATAAAATGTAAAATAATTATTAAGAAATATAAAAAGTATAGATTAATATGAGTATTTTATTTATAAATTTAGAAAGGTGGAAAAAATAAATGAATAAAATTATAATAAAAGAATTATTTAATTCATTTATTCCTAAAGAATATTATAAAAATAAAGATAAATTTAAAAATATTGAAATTTTTCTTTTGAAGAAAATACTGAAGAATTAAATTTAGATTTTTCTTTACCAGTTTCTAATGATAAAATAAAAAGTTACTAAATTTACTGATTATAAAAAAATTATATTCATTTAATGAAAAAGTTTCCTTTATCAATTTTAAAGAATTATTGGAAAAATTTAGAAAAAGAATTAAAAAAATTTAAAAAAATATTTAAATAAAAAGGAAAAAAATATCTTATGAAAAATTTGTATGTATTTAATGAATGGAATGGCATGATCATGAACATGGTTATTTATTAACAGCACTATCATCACAAATAAAACCTAAATATGAATTTTGCACAGTTGCTTTTAACAAAAAGAACCTATTGTTACAATGGGAGGATTAAAAATTATCCCAGATTATGTATTAAATGAAATAAATAAAGATGATATTATAGCCTTAATTTTAATAGGAGCAGATATACAACTATGGTCAAATAAAGAGCAAGAAACTATTTTAAATTTAGCTGTTGAATTATTAAAAAGAAATATTTTAGTTGCTGGAATATGTGGAGCAACATTAGGATTAGCTAGTAAAGGACTTTTAGATGAAAGAATTCATACAAGTAATATAGAATTTTTATTAACAAATTTTGTAAAAAGTTATAAAGGAATAAAAACTATAAAAAATGATGTTGTAGCTGTTTCTGATAAAAACTTAATTACTGCAAGTTCAGCTGGTTCCTTATTATGGGCTAAATACATTTTAGAAAAATTTAGAAATTTTTTTCAAAAAAACTGTAATAGAAAGCTGGTATAAATATTATAATTTAGGTATTTCTAAATATTATATTGAATTTATGGAGAAAATTTCAAAAGAAGAAGATTTTTAATAAAAAAATCAGACGTAAAAATTTTACGTCGCATTTATGACTGATTTCTAATTGAGAAACTTTTTTTATAATAGAGGTAAAAATGAAAACATTAAATAAAAACTTGGCAATATGAAAAACATGGTATCGATGGAGAAGTAGAGTTATTTGGAGTAAATATTTTTGATTATAAATGGGAAAAATACTAATACTGTTGCTATTTTAGATCCAAAAATACAATAACGAATATCATTTTAATGTTTACAAAGTTATTATAGATGGAAAAAGAACATGAGTTTGCAGCAGGAGAAGTTAGTAATAATGTTTGGTGCTTTTATCTACCTAAGGAGTAGCTATGAAAAGAAAATTTATCAATGTTACAAAAAGAATATATAGAAAACTTAGCTCCTACAGATTTTTGTGTTGAACTTATTCAACCTGTTTGGGGAGACAGTGAATATTTATGGAAGTTATGAGGAATATGAAGAGTCATTAAAACCTTATACAACTGAACAAAGATACTTGCTTGCAATGCATTGGCTTGGAGCAGAAGTTGATAATGGAGGTTTTCAACAATTTTTAGGTAACTCTACAGGTATCGTTTGGGAAGATGCATATAAAGGATATCAAGCTATTGGCTCAGAAAAAAATTAGCTTATTTGATTGAAGAACTAATAAAAAGTTTATGGCAGAAATATCCCTTTTGATAGAGAAGAAAGAGGAAATATATTAGAAAGTTTTTAGTCAAGAAAAAAATTGGCAGAAATAGATGCAATTACATGATCTATATTATGAAATTGAAGAGCCTGAATGGAGAAAAAGTTACTCTTTGGGTAAAAAGCTAACAGTGAAAAAAATTTTTTTATTCAAGCTGAAATAAATGATTATAGTAGATAAACATATACTTTAGACTAGGGAAGATATCATGAAGAATAAAAATTGAAGAAAGTTATAATAAATGTCTTAATCTTTTCAAAGAGGGTAAAAGAGATACTGAAGAATACAGAAAAGAACTTGAAAATGTAATAGAGTTAGCTTAAAAGACAATACTGAATTTAAACTTTGCTATTTCAATGCTAAATTTAGATTAGCACAATTCTATAACGAAAAACATAAGTATGATTTATCTAAAAAACATTTTTTTAGAATTAATTAATGATAAAAAAATATGAAAGAGTTTAAGTTAGATGCAATAATGCATCATGCTTACAATCTAAGAATTCTAAAAATATGATGAAGCTACTTTTTGGTATGAGAAATTATCTGAACTTTCAACTTCAAAATATTATGATGAGGTTGTTTTAGAAGGTTTAGCTAAATGTGCTACTATGGTTAATGATTTAGAAAAAGAAAGAGAAAACTATCGTATCTTACTTTCAAGTTGTTTAAATAAAGAAGATTTTAAAGGCTTAGCTGAAAAAAATTCTCAATTTAAGAAGTCAGTTATTGAGTACAGTAGACCAAAAAACAAAAAGAAAAATAAATACTGAAATTATTTACTTAAATAATGACCTAGATACTGTATACTACAAACTAATAGATCTAAAAATGAAAAATAGCAAAAAGTTATTTTAATGAAAAATATGAAGATTGTAGAAAAGAAGTACAAACCATATTTGAATTCTTGGAGTACAGTATAAGCGATATGCAAGACTATGCTATTACAAATGCTAATATGCTTTTTAGGAAAAAACTTATTTTGAAGAAGCTAACTTTGAAAAAGCAAGAGAATATTTTTGAACCTATTGCTAATACTCCTAAAGAAGATAAATATTATAAATATATGATTAGTGATATACATACTATAGAAATTTTTTTAGCAAAGATGAAATAAAAAAATAAACCCTTATTATTGCTTTTTATCATAAATATGCTATACTAAAAATAAAAAAAGTGTATCATTTGATAGATAAGGGAAAAATTATGAGTAAATCTATAGAAGAAAAAAATTAAGAATACTAAGTGATGCTGCCAAATATGATGTTTCATGTTCATCAAGTGGAAGCAGTAGAAAAAAATACAAATAATGGTTTAGGAAATGCTATATAAATGGTATATGCCATTCATGGTCAGCAGATGGAAGATGTATTTCTTTACTTAAAAATACTTATGACAAACTATTGTATATATGATTGTAAATACTGTATCAATCGTAAAGATAATGATATTGAAAGAGCAATACTAAGTCCTGATGAAATTGTAAAATTAACTATAAATTTTTATAGGAGAAACTATATTGAAGGACTTTTTTCTAAGTTCAGGATAATAAGAAGTGCAGACTATACAATGGAGTTAATGATTGCTGTAGCTAAAAACTTAGACTGGAAGAAAAATTTAATGGCTATATCCATATGAAAGTAATTCCAGGAGCTAGTAGACAGCTTATTAATGAAATTGGACTGTATGTGGATAGAGTTTCAGTAAATATTGAATTTGCTGAAAAATACTGCTTTTAAACTTCTGCACCTGATAAGAAAGCCACTGATATTTCTACATCAATGGGACTTATTCGTAAAAAAATATGATTGAAAAATACGGAAGATAAAAAGATTTTTAAAAGCACCCCTTCTTTTATTCCAGCAGGTCAGACAACACAAATGATAATAGGGGCTAGTGGAGAAAGTGATTATGCAATACTTGCTAGAAGTGAAAAATCTTTATAAAAATTTTTGATTTAAAAAGAGTTTATTATTCAGGTTATGTACCTGTAAATAAATCAGGAATTCTTGTAAGTACTGAACAAGCTGTACCCTATGATAAGAGAACATAGACTTTATCAAGCTGACTGGCTATTAAGATTTTATGACTTCAAAGCTGATGAAATTCTTGATGAAAAAGATCCTTTTTGTTGACCCTCTTCGATCCAAAAACAAATTGGGCAATAAAAAAATTCTCATTTTTCCCATAGAAATAAATAAAGCTTCATACAAAGACTTATTAAGAGTTCCAGGAATAGGTGTAACGTCAGCTAAAACGTATAGTTATGACTAGAAAAATACAGTACAATAAGATATGAACATTTAAAAAATTAGGAATAGTAATAAAAAGAGCTAAATATTTTATTGTCGTAAATGGAGAATTTTTAGGATTTAAAAAGGAAAATCCTGAACTATTAAGAAAATGCTCTTATGGAAAAAAGAAAAAAATGGTAACAGAGCAGTTAAGACTTTTTAATGGCTTTATAGCCTTGCTTTTTAACTTGAATATATAAGGAGAAATATATTGGCAAATTATTATTATGATGGAAGCTTTTTGATGGATTACTAACAGTTATCTATATGGCATATGAAGATAGAGAAAATAAAATGCTTAGAGTTAATGCTAATACTGAACAGCTTATTTTATCCCTAGATGGTATCCATATTGTAACTGACTTTTCTAAAGCTAGACGGGTTGAAAAAAAGCTATATGTGAGAAGTTATCTTATAACTTTCTAAATAATATACGTACTTGCTTTCTATCATATGATAAAAAAATAAGGATACTGTAATAATTCATACAGTCTATAAAGCACTGAAGCAAGGAGAAGAAATTTTAAATTCTTTTAGATGAACATGCTTTTTACGTTAATAAACTAGTAAAAACAGGTATTGAATGAAAGACATAAATACCTTGGATTAGTAAGATTTAAAGAAATGAAAGATGGTACAATGTTTTTCAACAATTGAGCCTAAAAATAATGTTCTTCCTATCCTAATTTCTCATTTTAAAAATAGAATGAAGAGAGAAAAATTTTGCAATTTTTGATAGTAGAAGAAAAATGATAGTTTACTATGATGGAGAAAAAGCTGAAATCTTTTTGTAGAATCTCTTGAAATTGAGTGGAGTGATGAAGAAATAGAGTACTCAAAAACTTTGGAAAACTTTTTCATAAAAACTATCTCAATAAAAGAAAGAGAAAACAAAAACTTCAACAAAGTAACCTTCCAAAATATTATTGGAAATATCTTGTTGAAGATATGTAGAAAGGAAAAATATGAAATTAGCATTCTGGACTGTAACTAAAGGTGCAGGAAATATTGCAAGAGAATATAAAGAAAAATTACAAGAACACTTAAAAAGAAGATAGTATTGATGTTTTTACTTTAAAAAATATGATGTAGAAAATACTGTTCAAATAGAAGATTTTACAGCTAATATAAATGAAAAAAATTTTCTCAATATGATGGACATATTTTCATTATGGCAAGTGGAATTGTAATTAGAAAAATAGCAAGTCTAATAGGAACTAAGGATAAAGACCCTGTTGTACTTTTTAATAGATGAAGGAAAAACACTTTGTGATTTCTCTTTTATCAGGACATTTAGAGGAGCAATGAATTGACCTCATTCACTTGCCAATATTTTTAAAACTTGTTCCTGTTATTACAACAAGCTCTGATGTTACAGGGAAAAATAGCAGTAGACACTATATCTCAAAAAAATTAAAATGCAGAACTTAAAGATTTAAAATCTCATAAAGATGTAACATCTCTTATAGTTAATGGACAAAAAGTTAATATACTTTTACCTAAAAATGTAAAAAGTAGCTGATAATATTTCAGCAGATGGTTTTTATCCTAGTATCAAACAAGAAAAAAATATTGAATATACTAGAATTTACCCTAAAAATTTAATTTTAGGTATTGGTTGTAAGAAGGATACAAAGGCTGAAGATATTCTAAGAGCTATTGAAGATTGTTTAGACAAAAATAATTTAGACATAAAAATCAGTTAAAAAAAGTGGCAACTGTAGATGTGAAAGAAAAATGAACAAGGCTTGATAGATGCAGTGAAGTTTTTAAATTTAGATTTAGAAATAATTTCAAGAGATGAAATCAAAAAGTTCAAGACCAGTTTGAAGGTTCAGACTTTGTTGAAAAAGAATATTGGAGTTAGAGCTGTGTCAGAGCCTGTTGCACTTTTTATCATCAACAGGAAATGGAAAATTTTTTTAGTAATGAAAGAAAAAATACAATGGTATAACAATTTCAATTTATGAGGAGGAAATAGATAAATATGAGTAATGGAAAAATTTATGTAGTGGGAATAGGGCCTGGAAATATGGAAGATATAAGTATAAGAGCATATAACATTTTAAAAATATAAATGTTATAGCTGGATATACAACTTATGTTGACTTAGTTAAAGATGAATTTCAGATAAAGAATTTTTAGTTTCAGGAATGAAAAGAGAAATTGAAAGATGTAGAGAAGTTTTAGAAGTTGCTAAAACAGGTAAAAAAATGTAGCTTTAATCAGTAGTGGAGATGCTGGAATTTATGGTATGGCAGGTATAATGTTAGAAGTTGCTATGGGAAGTGGAATAGAAGTGAAGTTGTTCCAGGAATTACTTCAACAATAGCCGGAGCAGCATTAGTGGGAGCTCCTCTTATGCATGACCAAGCTATAATAAGTTTAAGTGACTTATTGACTGATTGGGAAGTATTAAGAAAAGAATTGATTGTGCAAGTCAAGGAGATTTTGCAATTTCACTTTATAATCCTAAGAGTAAAGGAAGAACTGAACAAATAGTTGAAGCAAGAGAAATTATGTTAAAACATAAATTACCACTACTCCTGTTGCTTTTACTAAGACATATAAGAAAAAGAAGAAAAATTATACTTTAACAACATTGGAAGATTTTTTTTAAATTTTTGATATAGATATGTTCACAATAGTATTAGTTGGAAACTCTAATACTTATGTACAAGATGGAAAAATGATTACACCCTAGAGGATATGAAAAAATCTAATTGGGGAAAAATAAGATGTTCATTGGCTATTAATAGGCTATAGGTTCATTTAAAGAACTTTTTGTCTATTAATAGTCCCTTGCAACTTATTAATTTTTGTATAATAAATTTGTATTGCGATATAATAGAAAGAAGGAAATAATGATTTAAGTTATCGGTGGTACTAAGGATTCAAGAGACTTTTAGAAAAATTCAGGAAATATGAAAATGATATTATAGTTTCAACTGCAACAGAATATGGAGCAAAATTAATTGTACTTTACCTGTAAAAACTTTCATCTGAAAAATGGATAGGAAGCTATGCTTTTAAATTTGTAGAAAATAATAAAATTACTAAAAGTTATAGATACAAGTCACCCTTATGCTTTTGAAGTTTCTAAAAATGCTATGGAAGTTACTGAAGAAAAGAATATTCAGTATTTTAGATTTGAAAGAGAAAAGTTGATACTACCACAAAAGTATAAAAATTTTGAAGAGATTAAAGACTTTAATCGAATATGTTGAAAATTTAGAAGGAAATATTTTTGTAGTTACTTAGGAAGTAATAATGTTCTACTATTTAAAAGATTTAAAAATTTATCTAATATATATTTTTAGAATTCTATCAAGATGGGATATGGATAGAGATGCAAGATAATAAACATATCTTCCTAAAAATATTATTGCTATGCAAGGACCTTTCACTGAAAAATATGAATATAGATAATGATGGAACACTGAAATATTATAGTATCTTATTACTAAAAAGCAGGAGATACGGGGAGAAAGAGAAAAAGTAAGTGCTCAGACAAACTAGATGTTGAAATTATCTATCTCGGATAAAAAAGATGTCTTATAGAAATTGTTATACTGATATAGATATATTAATAAAAATTTAATAATATAAACAAAAACAGAGAGTTGTTAGCATAATTTTAGGGACAGCTATATTTTTTGCTAAGGGGAGAAGTGACGGATAAGAGGAAATATTATTGCACTTTATCAATATATAGCTGAAGTAGTCGCGCATACCGAGATGTTAATAATGAGGAATGGTGTTATTTTTAGAAGAACTTCCTCAAATATCCAGGAGTTAGACCAAACTATTTGGATAATAAAAATAGTTCATCAAATCCAAAAATTTTATGTTGAAAGAAAATTGCCTTTTTAAACTTCTTTAGCTATAGATAAGGAACTTTAGATTGGCTATGGTGAGATTGGGAGACTATAAACTCACCTGTAAAATTATTATCAGAAAAATTATTAAAGAAGATACTTACTAAAATGTTAATATTTCAAAAAGATAAAGAAACATTAGAAAAACTTTTAAAAGATAGAAAATTTTGCTAGAAGAACAAAAAAGATAGAAGTCGTTAGAAAACTTTTTGATACATTGTATAACAAATATTTAATATTAGATAGAGATCATCTCTGAGTTGTTTGTTGCAAAATGGACTTTGTAAAGTCCCTACATGAAGATATATGTTATCCTATCTTATTAAAAAGTTAATTTTTCTGTTGATACAGATCTAATTCTATTACTGATGGCTCTGATAACGATCTTATAACTCAAGAACTATACTTAAATTCTCTAGCAGAGTTGAAAATACAAACCTAGACAAAGTTTTTACTTAGAAGATAAAACTAGAAAATAATATTCATCCTATCTCTAAAATGATACTATCAAAGACTTTTTAGAGAATTTATACATAACTTAAATCCAAGAGCACAATTCACAGAAGACTATAGTACGGATAACAAAGAAAATATAATAAACTCATTGAATGGAAGCTCATACTTTTTATTAGAAAAAGATGATGGAAAAAGTAGAAACTATCAATAACATAATTAAAGATATAGAAAAATGGTGGAGAAATCCCTGAATTTTAAGTGAATTAGTTGAATTATTGAAAATGATACTATTGAACAGGTTCCTTGATATACTTTTACAAAAAGAAACTAATAATGAACAAAATGGAAATTATCAAAAGCCTTTTATTCACATAGAGCTGTAGTCAGTTCAAGCGACCCCAGGAACTGGAAAACTCATACTATTGCTAACTTATTAGGACATTTTCCTTGCTGAAGGAAAAGAATGTTTTAACAAGCCAAACTCAAAAAGCATTGATGTTTTTAAAAGAAAAATCCCTCACAGATATTCAAGACTCTATGTATTTCAAATGCTAGATGATGGATAGTAGTGATTTAGGAACTCTAGTAGAAAGTATTTCAGAAAAGCTTTGGTTATCTCAAACTAGAAAAATCTAAAAATGAATGTATAGAAATTGAAAATCAACGAAATGAACTTAGTGAAGATATAAGAAATATTAAAAGAAAAATATTTAATATAAAGTATCAAGAAAGTCATCCTATTATCTATAACAATGAGTAGTACTTTTAAAAGAAGCAGGAGAATGAGAAAAATCAAAGAAAACTGGATAGAATTCCTGCATAGTAAGTAGTGGTGTCCCTTGTCCCTATAAATAATGAAAAATCTGCTTTTTAAAATCAGGATATAAGAAAGCAGTAAGCTAAAAGAAGAAGCAAAAGAAATAGAATTAGGCTCTAAATAAACTTTCAGATTTTTGGACTTTAGAAGAGTTTAAAAGAAATGTTTGAAAGTAAAAGGAAATTATATCTAGGTTAGAACTTTCTTTTAAAGGATAGAAAATATCATATGGATGATAATTTATTCTATATAGAGGATAAACAATAATAGACTTAGAAAAATTGAAAAATTACCTGATGTGATAAAATAATTCCCAAAGATTTAAAACAATCGAAGTTTGGAAAAGAGATGTTTTGTATAGTGGTACTGAGAATGCTGGGATAGAAAACATGGTTAGAGTTTTATAAAGATATCAGAAGATTATATGATCTTACTAACATGACTAAAGACTCAACTATTTAAAAAGATGTAGTATATAAAGATATTGATGTTACTACAGCTATTAATCACTGCCCTAGGAATTGAGAAACCTGGTTTTTCTCTTAACATAGATTAAGAAAGGCTAGAAGAGAAATTTTAGATAAAAGTTACTATAACACAGAATTTTAGAAACTCATATGATTGTAATGTGGCTTTTAGAGTATACTACGAATCCTGGAATTAAAAGAAAATACTAAGAACACTTGGGATATTTTTAATGACTGAAGTACTCTAAAAGACAAAGAGAATAATAAAAATCTTTTATAAAACAATTATATTCTTATGCTGAACAAATGGAATATCTATTAAATTGGTATGATAGAGAGAAAAGCATTCTTACATAAGATTGAAAAGTAAGTTGGTTTTGAGAAAATAGATTTTCAATAAAACAGAAGGAAATCCTATACATGTAGATGAAATTAATCAAATACTTGATTTTTATTCCTTCGCTTTGAAGAATTAATAACATCATAGGAAAGTAGCTTAGAACACAGAGAAATATATAAAAGCGTAATGAATATTTAGAAAATTGAAAATATTGTTATAAAAGATCGCTCACCTGGGCAGAGAAACAAAAATGCTATTTTTAAATGAAAATATGGATAAGTATTTCTGAAACCTTGAAAAATTAAAAGTATTATCAGAGAAGGAAGTTCTATATAAAAATATAAAACTTTATTAAATGATGAAAAACTGTTGCTCATCTCATGGGGAGATGAATTGAAAATAGTTTATTCAATGATAAAATTGAAAATACATATAACGTAGTGGAGATACAAACAAATTTCTAAAACTAAAAGAATTGGCTGAGAAACCTTTATGCTCAATCTACAAAACTGATATCTTAGAAAAATCTGAAGAGCTAGATTAACAACAGAACTGGTTACAAAAAGAGCTTTGGCACAATATTAATAACTTTCTATTGAAGAAAAGATAATTAGCGATAAGTCAAGCTCTTAGGAGGTTGAAACAAACTATTCAAAAGATAGGTAGGAACAGGAAAATACAGGTATGCTACATGACAAGATGTACTTTGTCAGTAGTTCCTTGCTTGTGAGTTATGCCTCTAAACAAAGTATTTGATACATTAAATCCTGTTGAGAATAAATTTGACATAGTTATAATTGATGAAGCGTCAATCAGATATAAGTTCATTAATTTTATTATATATGGCTAAAAAGTTATAATTGTTGGAGATGATAAACAAGTTAGTCCATCAGATGTTGGAGTTAATATTGATAAAATTAATATGTTTAAAGAAAATATATCAAAGGTAAAAGTAGTTAATGATGACTTATACGGTATAAGAGCTTCTCTATATTCTATTGTATCAACATATTCCAACCCTATAAGTCTGAGAGAACACTTTAGTCTGTACTTTGCAAAATTATTGGTTATAGTGATAAAACTTATGATAACCAAATATTACCTTTAAAGACTCTAATTCATCTATTTTGAAACCAGCTAATGTTGAATATAAAAGTAGATGGAAAAGAGATGATAAAATTAATAAAATAGAAGCTAAGACTATTGTTAGCCCTAATAGAAAACTTGCTTGGCTATAGAAAAGAACATAAAATAGCAGTTTTGGTGTTATTTCGTGATAGGGAGATGAACAAGCTGAATCGATGCAAAGATTTTATAGTTCAAGAATTCCAGCTTCTGAAACAGAAAAACATAAGATTCTAAGCATTCCGCAAGTTTCCACAGGTGATGAAAGAGATGTCATGTTCGTGAGTTTAGGTCGATAATAGTGAAAACATAACTCTTAGATTGAAGGTAGGAGAAAGAGAGTAGAAGGAGTCGACTTAGAAGAGATATAATGTTGCGATTAGTCGTGCAAAAGACATCGGTTATGGATAGTTCACTCAATAGATAAAAATACTCTAAAGATGGAATTTGAGAAGAGCTATTTGATTATATAGGACTCTTTAAAAGAAAAGTCACTCTTTGAAACATCACTCTTGACAAATGCAGTTCCTTCTGATTTTGAAAATGAGTTGCAAAACACCTATTAGAAAAGAACTATACTTATAAAAGCAAAATGGAGAGTAGGTTCGTCCCTTGATACCATAGATATAGTAGCGATTTATGCAGATGACAGAAAATTGCTATTGAATGTGATGGGACTTTCAAATCATACTGAAGAAGAAGTCATAGCTAGTTTAGAAGGGTGAGAGAACTTTTAGAGCGTTGTGGTTTGACGGATTTCATAGAAGTAGAGCAAGTGAGATGTTTAGAGACCTGGAGCAATACAAAGATCTATGTGTTCAATTGGATGATAAGCGAGTATATCCTAATCATAAAGAAAGCTCATGATTGGATGACGAACTACTGAACAATATAACTGAGACATTAAGAACCACGAGGAAAATATAGAAGAAGAATAATGAAAGAGTGGTGAGGAAACTGTCAGCTGTAAAGACAAGTATTATAGGAATTTTTGTGCAAATATTTTTACTGGTAATTTTTAAAGCTACTGTGAGGTTTACTTTCAAACCTCAATAGCTATCATATATTAGATGCCGGTAAATACTCTAAAGTGATGCCTTATCTTCTATTGTTGGCAATTATTGCGCATCTGCAAATAGCAGGAATTCTGAGGCCAGATAAGAAGCATCCTCTTGGTCATGCAGTAGAGTTTGAATGCCTAAGTGCAATGATAGTTGCTGGGATTATTTTCTATGCTGGTGTAACATCATTGATACAAGAATCAATTAAGAAAAATTATTACATCCCTGAAAAGGTATAGAGTATTCAAAAAGTCACTCTTCTTGTATTGTTGGTTTCAGTTATACTAAAATTAGCATTAGGAAGCATGTAAAAACTGAGGGAAGAATTCTTAATTCTTCCTCACTTATAGTCTCTCTGGTTCAGATGCCATAAGTGATGCCATACTTTCAGTCGATGATGTACTCAGCCATACTATATATTTTACACAAAACACTAATATAGAGAGTTTCATGGTGAGATACTATTTCAATCTCTTTATCATAAAAGCTGGACTCTGAAATATTTATGGATGCTACAAATGAAATTCTAGGAAAAAGAGTTAATAAAGATTATAAAACACAAAATCACTATATGACCTTGAAATTGATAGACGTTCTATGGTGCCCCTGAGTTTAGTTTTACATATAACTATGGTCCACGACAAATACATTGGCTCAGTTCATAGATGAGCGGCCTGACTCTAAGACTAAGCTGAGGAAAGACGATCGCTCTTTGAAAAGACATAACTATAACAATGTAGTTTTTAGCAAAACATAATGTCTACCACCTATCTGGAATAACAGCTATTCTAAGGAATACAAGAAATGAAGAATTTCAGAAAAGATCTCATTTCTGATATTTTTACTGTTAAGGTCTCAATGAAGGAGTCTTTAGAAATTTCGCTTGGTTTTTCAGAGACAGAAGAGAAAGTAGAGAAATCTATCAGATTTGACATTATAATTGACTATTCTAGTAGAAATGAACGGATGATTTACAATGACAGCAAGATACAATACCCCTGATTGTATAATAAATATCAGTTGATATAGATGTCTAAAAGGTCTTACTTGCCATTATAATGAGCTATTCAAATCATTAGCAGATTTATGAAAGATTAAAAGAGAAAAATCAATCAGTGTTTTGAAAACAGTGACTAGTTTTACTTTTACAGCATTCTTTTATTTTGAAAGTCGTTGTTGACTATTTTGTATAGTATCATGAATAAAGAACCAAATGTTTAAATATTCTTATTACCTGTTAAAGCTTTGTTGTGCAGATATCTGAGATAGCACTAAATATGGCGAAACTGTCGGTTTTGCAATTATACTTTGTGTGTAGGAAGATGGATAAAAAGAAAAGTAAATTTCTGGAGAAGATTCTTTAATCCCTACTCAGTTATGGGTGGTGGCATTATTTTCTATAATCTGCTTAATACGACACCAAAATCAGAAAGTACTCTACTTTCCAATAATGATGATCATCAAAACTTAGTACACGATTGCATTCACAACAGTTGGATTTTCTTGCAAGCTTAAAAATCTTGCAAAAGGTGTGAGTAGGAGTTTGCTCTTATTCTACTAGCAGACTACAATGTGAGTTATCCTTCAAGATATGGATTCGGACCCTGTTTTTGAGCTATAGCTTTTAGGAATCGTATCCAAATGTTAGGGTTAGCAGCTGGTTCTATACCCATTTAACAGGTGTGACAGTGGACATCATCAGGAGCATGGACCTCATTCGTGCAGAATTAGGTGCCTCCAGGGGCAACAGTTTGCAGCGTACTGGCTACTATCATGGATTAATTTCAGGATGTTAGTGGGTGGACCAATGGCTAGAAGAGACTTATGATACAACTTTCAAACCAACTGAAGGTAGAAAGCTGGTTTTGACTCGTTCTCTAATAAATAATGAGATCTGAAATGACTGAAGGAAAGTTTATTCTCATGCAGTTGTACAAGCAGTTGGAATAGCAGGCTGGGAATAGAGTCACTGCAGCTAACCATAATATTAGGAAAAGAGTATGGAATTAAATTCCCAGCATACTCTAATGGGAGATGGTTGTTACGCAGCTATAATGAGGGAAAGCATATAGATGCTAGTCTCAAAGCCTCTCACCATTTACGAGGTCAGGAGTGCGTGGAAATATTTCTTTATCTCATTACTTATCAATGGCTTTAATGTCAACAGAAAATTATGGGAACTTTGTAGAATTAGCAGAAAGGACCTTGTATCAGCACATTAATAGTTCAAACAATAGTAATGGCTCGGTGCTTATTAGACGTAACATGCATATTGCGACAGACTATGACGCAGCAGTTATTGCTACTGGACACCGTGGATTTGGATTAGGAGCTACTCCAAATGCTATAAATAGCATGTGAAACATTTACTGGCAACCACCTGGTCCTCTCTGTGACTTTCTTCGTATTACACCAGTAGATTGGATACTCTATTTATAGACTCTCGTTAACGCAATGGTTATAAAAGGACTTTGCTTCTTGGATACAGTTGCTAACTCTCAGTATAAAATTAATAAAAATATTAATAAAGATGGTGAAAAGGATACAGATTTTTAAATCCATCTTTTTCATGTAAAGATCGATATTATTATATGTGACATGATTAGAAAGAGTATTTTACCAGATAAAGATAAAATAGAAGGGAAAGAAATGTGGACAAAAGACACAAGGCCATAGGAATATTTGATTCAGGCTTTAGGAGGAACAGCTGTACTAAAGGAAATGATGAAAGACACTTTATGAAATGCCTATATTTGATGATATGACAATGGACCATTTCCCCATGGTTTCTGGTAAAACAAAAATGAAATTCAAAATTAACGAGAAGAATTTTAGATAGTAGCACAATTGTCAAACCTAGTTATTGTTGCTTGTATATTACAGCACTGACCAGTTGGTAACAGATGATTTGAGGAGTTCCGACTTTACCCATACTTATGGTATAACAGGCAAGAATTAAGACTGCAAGAAAAATACTAAAACTCATACTGGCTGTACTCAACCAACTTACGCTGAGATCTCATACTTCTCAAAACCTAAAGTCTCAAAATGGTAGATACATGAAATTAAATCGTTAAAGAGTGCTGTGTCAGAATTTCCTATGATGATAGACAGGTTGGGGAAACTTTTGACAATGAGAGAAGAGTTACCCGGCAGCAAAGTATTTAGCAGAAATTCCTTGGAAAATGTGAGAGCTACTTTTAGTCTTGGGTTGCACTCACTATCCACTTATATAAGAGATATGATGAAACCATACAAATTTCTAAAAGGTTAAGTTGACCTGGTCAGTGCTCGAAATAGTCGATAGTAAAGACAGCAGCTCTAGGTTCTTAGATGCTTTTCACGGGATGATAGCCAAAAGGTAAACATGTAAACCAGGAAGTTACCGCTATCATTTTAAACCTACTACAGAAAAGTAGGGTGAGAGAGAAATGAGAGATGTAGGATGCCTGACCGGGTTTTAAATTTGTTTTAAAAATACTGTTGACAAATTTTACTCAGATTATTACATACTTGTCTCAACTGACAGAAAACTTTGTTTAAAAATAAATAACCATCCAGAGAAACTGAGGGACGGTCTGAGGTGATTGTTCTCTAGCAACCTCACTGTGATGTGGATGTGACCCAAGAGAGATGGAAGGTCAATGATCATAAATACGATCCATACTCCTTAAGGTATGGATTTTTAATTAAATAAAGCTACTATAGAAAGCAGGGAAAAATGATTACACTTGAAAAAGTAAATAAAGTTTATTCAATGGCTTACGTACAGTAAAAGATGTTAGTTTAAAAGGTAAATAAGGGAGATATTTTTGGTATTATAGGTTTAAGTGGTGCTGGAAATCTTCTCTAATAAAAGGCTTATTAACAGACTTGAAGAGCCTACAAGTGGAAAAATTTTTATTAATGAGAAAAATAGTTTTAGAATTAATACAATTATTGAAAGAAGATAGAATGATATTCAACACTTCAATTTACTTTCTTCAAGAACAGTTGAAGAAAATGTTGCTTTTGCATTAGAAATTGCAAATTGAATAAAAATGAAATCAAAAGAAAAGAGTTGCATATGCTTCTTGATATTGTAGGTTTTATCTGATAAAAGCTAAGTACTATCCTAGTCAATTAAGTGGTGGACAAAAAGCAAAGAGTTTCTATAGCTAGAGCCTTGTAAACATACCCAGATATCTTATTATCAGATGAAGCTACATCAGCTCTTGATCATAAAACAACAAAATCTATGGAGCTTATTAAGAAAAATTCAAGAAAAATTTTCGTTGACAGTTGTGATATAACTCACCAAATGGAAGTTATAAAAAGTCTTTGTAATAGAGTTGCAATAATGTCTGATGGAAGAATAGTTAGAAGGTGGGAGTACATCATACCATTTGCCGGGCATCTAAGAATGAGATAACAGAAAGAATTGATTTCTTATGTTCATCAACAAACTGACACTGAAATAGATTACGCATCATGAGGTAAAAAGATAGTCAAGGTTAAATTCTAGGAACATCTACACAAGAGCCAATAATTTCAAAAGTAATTAAGGAATATAGGTATCGATATCATGTCCTAGGTGGAACTATAGATAAATTAGCAACAATGAATATAGGACATCTATCTTAACTTGCAGTGGTGACAAAGTGCCCAAGACAAAGCTATTGAATTGATAGAAAACTATGGATGTTATGTGGAGGTGATATATAATGGATATTAGTTCTTTAATCGAACCTCTTTTTGAGAACTTTTGAAAACCCCATTATAATATGTTATGGTCTCAACAGGTTTGAAACTCTATGTATGGTTTTTCTTTCAACACTGTTTTTGCATTACTTTTAGGTTTTCTAATAGGAGTTTTACTTGTTATAACAAAAGAAGGTGGCATATGAAATGATTCAATGCTATCTTAGGAGTTATAATAAATGCTTTAAGATCTTTCCTTTCATAATCTTGATGATAATTTTATTTCCTTTTATCAGATTTGTGGTTGAACAACAATAGGAGCTACAGCAACTGTTGTACCTTATCAATAAGACTGCACACTTTTGTCAGCTAGAATAGTTGAAGGAGCTTTACTTGAAGTGGTCACTGGACATATGAAAAGAGCCAAAGTATGGGAGCTAGTAACTCAAAAATTATCTTTTAAGGTTATACTGCCTGAATGTTATCAACTTTAGTTCATGGTATTGTTGTAACAACTAATCAGCTTGATTAGTCACTCTGGCAATGCAGGAACAATAGGGGCTGGAGGACTTGGAGACTTAGCTATAAGATTTGGTTATTTAAGATTTAAGTTAGACATAATGATTTATGCAATAATTATAATTATCATCTTGGGTTCAAATTATACAATCAGTTGGTAATTACACTTTGTAAATAGAAGACTATAGGAAAATAAATAAGGAGGAAAGTTATGAAATTTACAAAAATTAATCGGAAATGTAGGAGCGTTTTTATTATTATCTGTGGGAGCACATTAGCTGGAACAATTAAAAGTAGAGGCAACACCTGTTCCTCATGCCAGAAAATATTAGAGTTGATTAAACCTGATTTAAAAAGAAACAAGGAGTTGAATTAAAAGATAGTTGAATTTACAGACTACGTAACTACCTAACTTAGCATTTAGCTGATAGAAAATAGATGCTAACTTCTTTCACACTGGCCTTATCTTGATAAGTTCGTTGAAAGAAAATTAAATCTAGTTTCAATTGGATGTCCATGTTGGAACACTTGGATTATTTCTAATTAAATCAATCAATGATTTAAAAGAAAGGTGATACTATAGCAATACCAAATGACCCATCAAATGGAGGAAGAGCATTAATCTCATCACACAATAAAAGGTAATCACTTTAAAAAGATATAAAACTTATTTGCAACTGAATTTATATAGTTAAAACCCTATCAAATTTAAACCAACTGAAGTTGCACAATTACCAAGAATTTTACCTGATGTAACTGCTGCTGTCATAAATAGAAACTAGTTTTAGCACAGCAAGCTTATCACCAGCTAAAGACTCTATAATTTTTAGAAGGTGAGGAATCTCCATATGCAAACATACTAGTTGTTCGTAAAGGTGATGAAAAGAGAAGATATACAAAAATTACTAAAAAGCTCTTTCGTAGCCAAAAAGTAAAAGACTATACAATAAAAATATAGTGATGGATCGGTTGTACGCATTCTAATATCTAAATATAAAAAGAGGCTCGTCGCATATACATAATCTTAATCCAAAAGTAAAAATAAGTGAGTTACAGACGAAATTAGATAAAAATCAAATAGAATGAGCCCAGTGATTGTCAGAGTGTCTGAAGCCAACTTGTCGGCAGTTCCAAACATACAGCGAATTCTTGATTTTTATCGTTAAGAATTTACTCAGTAACGAACTATTTTACTTTTTATATTTCTGTAACAACCTCTATAACATAGTCTTTTTAAATTAATTCCATTCTCTTTTTACTTCTTCAATCTTTTCTTTTCAAAAATTGTTCCGCAATTTTAAAAGCAAAATTCAATGCTAATCCTGCTCCAACTCCTGTAATAATCTTCCCATCTACATGTGTAGGAGCATCAACATAGATATGATTTTCTCTATTTCCTTTTCTAACAGATGAATGAGACAATTATTTTGCTCCGTTTGCTATTTTATTATGTGAAAAATAGTTGGTCCTCCACAAAAATTGAGGCCACATATTTATCGTTTTCTAAGAAATATTTAACTATGTTAACCACTTCTTCATTTTCTCTCAAATTAACATAACCAGGATATCCTCCAAATTACAAAGCCAAGTCAGCATCCTTATAGTCAATTTCATTAACATAACATCAGCTTTCACTATATTATTTTGTGAACTTGAAACAAATAGGTCTTTTTCAGTAGAAACAGTTATAACCTTCAGCTCCACATCTTTTTAATACGTCAACTGGAGAAAATGTTTCTAAAATCTCAAAAACCATTTGCTATATAAGTTTTCATAAAATTACCTCCCTATTACTTTAAACCTATATATATCTTAAATAAATCCCATAGGTATTTGTGGAAAATCATAGCTAAGAACACAATAAAAGCCAACCCATAAAATTCTCTAGATGTCATAACTTCATCAAGTATCAAATAACCAGCACAGTGCGGCAAAAAGCAGCTTCTAAACTCAAAATCAGTGATGCAACTATCTGTGTGTGTATACTTTTTGTCCCACCATTTGTAAAGTATAAGCTATCTCCTGAAGAAAAATCCAGCATACATAACTGACTTCCAAGAAAGAAAAATGTTATTTAATGTTGCTAGTTTTCACTTTCAAAAATAAGAGCACAAATTCCTGATAAAATACTTCATACAAAAATTTAAAAATGATAATTCCAACTGGATTAACTAGAGTAGTAGTCTCATGACTCAATATATGACCTGCCCAACAAAAGATCCAAGAAATGCTATAAAGCTCCTTTATTCATTGAAAAATCACTCAAATTTTGGAATAGCTAATAAATAAGTCCTATAAAACCTATAATTATACTTATCCAAGTTAATAAATCTATTTTGTGTTTTATCATAGTTATAAAAGGAAAATCAAAATATAAAATGATGTTATAAAGCCTGTTTTTCCCAGCTGTTGTATATTGAAGTCCAATCTGTTGTAGAGAAGTTCCTGTAAATATAAAAATCCACAAATTAGACCACCTTTTAATACTTTTATTTTTGGTATTTTAGCTTAGTAAAAATTAAATAGCCTCCAAGACATATCACAGCAACTATAGAACGGGCCGTATTGAAAAGTAAAAGGTCCTATCTATCCATACCAATGCTTGAGCAACAAAAGGCCGTTTCCCCATATAAGTATGCTAAAGAATAACATTAAATCTCAAAATAACTCCTTTTTATTCATTTTATCATCCCCTTAATATAACAACATACTGTAATTGTATATAGTAAACAGAATAAAGTCAAGAGTATAGCTTAAACCCTTTCTATTGTGCTATTTTTCACATCATCTCAGAGTTGATGATGTTCGTATTTTATTATATTAAAAATAAAAGAGTATCTTTTAAATATTTGCTCATTATTTATGAATTTTAAAATTTTAATTTTGTTAAATTATAGTTTAACAAATTTTACTGTTACAATAATTTAGAAATTAATTATTATGAAATTGATTTTAATTATGGAAAAGCTACGCAAAGGTTTGAGAGAACATAGATAAGGTAGAAGAGTTTAATAAACTTACTAAAGCTGCATTAAAAGATGAAGAAAAATATAAACTATGGAATGCTTTTCTAAGTCTTATGTATGGTATCTATGGTGAAAGAGATAAAAGGTACTTACATGGTAAGACCTAGATTTGTAAGAATCTAAAAATAAGTTTAAATAATTTAATCTTTTGGATCAGCTAAAAAGATATGGGGGATAAAAGACTACATCTAACAACAAGACAAGATATTCAACGCACATGGAAATAAAAAGAAGATTTAGTCAATCTTTTGAAAAAGAATTAAAATCTAGGTTTTTTCTAACTAAAGCAACAGGTGGAGATGCTACAAGAGCTGTTATAGCTCCTCCAACAACAGGTTTTGAAGAAGAAATCATAAATGTTGCTCCTTATAGCAAGGCTGTTACTAGACTTATACTTGAGACAGCAGACTTTATGTTCTTACCAAGAAAAATTTAAAGTGGCTTTTTCTAATAAAGCAGAAAATAATCTTATGTAAAAATTTACCAGATGTAGGTTTTGGAAAGCTATTAAAAAGATGGGAGTAAAAAGGTTTTTAAAGTTTTTGGTGGGTAGTTTAGGAATAAATCCAAGAGAAGCTATAGTTCTTAAAAGATTTTTATAAAACCTGAAGAAGCTCTATATTATGTTGCACAATGAGAAATCTTTTTCAATGAACATAGGATAGGGAAGAAGAGGAAAAGCAAGACTTCGTTTTATTTTAATCAGATTAGGTGAAGAGGATTTTTAAAACTATTTAATAACTACTTTAGGATGACTTATATAAAAGTTGGAGATAAATATAAAAATATTCTTTAGCGAAGAAATAGAAAAATACAAGAATCCTTATGAAGTTAAGTATATAAAAGAAAAGAAAAATTTATAGTTTAATATAGTAAAGGAAAGATAGAAGGTAGATACGGATATTATATTCGTTTGAGTTAAAGGAGACATAAGTTTAAAGGAAGGAGAGAAATTAGTAGAATTTTATAAAAATCTTAATTATAAAGTTGAAATTAGACTGACATCTCATCCAAGGTTGTTACTAGCAAATTTGAAAGAACAGATGTTTATGCATTAGAAAACCTAAGTAGTAAATACTCTAAGAAAAGTTTTTAGTTCTCTTTTCAGGATAGGAATACTATCGTAATCCAGAATTTTTAGATACACCTCAATACTAGAAATGATTTTTAAATTATTTTAAAATAAACAAAGATTAGCTGAGTTATTTACCAAAGAAATTCAATTATCTGGCTGTCCTAATTCTTGTACAGCTCATCAAATAGCTGTGAGTTAGGATTTCAGGTAAAGAGATGGGGACATATTTCAATGAAAGTTTTTGTAGGTGGAAGATTTAAAACAGATGACACTATAACATTGAATAGTTCAGTAGGAGAATTGAGCTCGAGACTATACCTTTATTTCTCGAAGAAATGGCAAAGATATTACAAAGAAAAGAAAAATAACCTTTATAGAAGATTATTCTAAAACAAGATGAACTTTATATAAAATTAGTAAAAGATTTGAAGGAGTGATATAAAATGGGATTACCAAGCATTTTACCAACAGGAGTAACAATATATAATCCAGAAAAATGTTGAATGGATATAATTTAGTTCAAACAATAGATCAGGAGCTTTTATGCTTTGATATGAATGGAAATGAGTTAGAAGATGTAATCAGCTCTCATGTTTCCCTAACAAAACTTCTTCCTAATGGACATTTAATAGGACATTCTGGAATAGAAATCCTAAATATGGTATAGCAAGATGGACTTGATTTAATCAAATTGACTATGATGGAATATTGTATAGAAGTTTGAAAAATTTGAATTTGTTGAAGATGAAGATGAAGAACCTAGATGGATGGCAAGAACTCATCATGATTACCAAAGAGAGGAATCCTGTGGTGTTACTATGTGCCAGGACAAATTCCTGAAGTTAATGAAAGGAAACACTCTTATACTTGCTCTCACCAAACTCTTTATAATATAAGTGATATTACTTGATGATGTTTTATGAAGTCGATTGGGAAAGGAAATATACTTTTCAGCAATGGAATGCAAATGAGCATTTTGAAGAGATAGGATTTAGGTGAAGATGCAAGAAAACTCTATATGACCTAATATCAGGAGCTGCTGATGGTGGGAGCTGGAATTGGCTTCACATAAATTCGTGCTGAGTTAATTGCATCTAATAAGCATTATGACAATGGTGATGAAAGATTTTCATCCTGAAAATATTATTTTGACAGTAGAGAAGCTAAAGACTGTGCACAATCTCAAAGAAAACTGGAAAAATAGTTTGGAAAATAGGTCCAAATTGGAACGATGATGATATTAAGCATAGACTTTTATCATAGGTCCACATCATGCCCACTTAATACCTCACAGGGCTACCCAATTTGCAGGAAATATACTTGTTTTGACAATGGTGGTTGGGGAGGATATGGACTACCTAATCCATCAAGTATGGTTTAAAATGCTTTAAGAGATTATTCAAGAGTTTTAGAAATGATCCTATCACTTAGAAATAGTTTTGGGAATTTACTCTGAGTCTATTAAAACAACTATCCTCTATGATGCACAAATTTTATAGTCCTTATAAGTTCAGCTCAAAGATTTGCTCTAATGGAAACACTTTATGATGAAGGTTCAGATGGAAGAGTTTTTGAAGTTACTGTTGAAAAAGTAGTTTGGAATGGATATCTCCATACTTTACTGATGGCGAAAAAGACAACAAACAATATGATATACAGAGCGTATAGATATCCTTATGAATGGATTCCTCGAAGAAAAGCCTATAGAAAAAGAAATAAAACCTCTTGATATTAAGACATACAGACTTGAAAATGCTGGAAAATTTTGAAGCAAAAACTGTAGTAAAAGTGAAGGAAACTATCCCATATAGTGTAAGTGATGCTCTATGTGTTGCTAAGATAGATGAAGGGAAAACAAATACAGAAAAATTATTTACTGTAAATAGAAATCTTTTGAAGAGTTGTTGAAGATAATAAAAAGTTGAGAAATTTAGAATTAATTTTATTTGGAGCTGAAAGATGTGAGACATTGTAAGAGCACTTCACCCTATTATAGAAAAAAGTGCTAGAAAAGTGACTTAGCAAAATCTATAAAAAGCCAAATATGTAGATGTTGATAAAATCTTGAGACATTCTATATATAAAGGTTCAGAAGGTATCCCTGTAATCATAATTACAGATGGAGAAAATGAGCTTTCAGAGAAACAGTGACTTATAGTGAATTATACTCTTGGTTTAGAAGAGCTAATTAGTAAAAATGTTAAATAGGAGTTATTATTATGAAAAATAAAAGTGAATATATAAAAATTTATCTTACCTCTGTTGATAATCTTTTTGGTTTATATTCACCCTATACTGGAAAAGTTCCAACTACATCTCTACCACCTCGTTTTGAGTGCAGTAAAGGATACTTTTATAGAGATGTTAAAATCAGGGCAATCTATCAATTGACTTAAGTCTAAGTCTACGTCGCTCTTCTTTGCTGGTTTCTTTTATTTCTAGTATTAGGAATTTCTTTGGGGATATTCATGGGAATATCCTCAAAAGCTAAAGAATTTTTCAACTGATATTAACAGCGATAAGACAGATACCTATGATTGCTTGGATACCTCTTGTAATACTATGAAGCAGAGTATAGGAAGTTTCAAAAAGTGTAGTAATATTATTTTCAGCAACTTTCCCAATAATTTATAAACACTATGGGTGGAGTAGACTCAACTTGAAACATATCTTGAAGTTGCAAAGATGTATGGCTTAAGCCAAAAGGATACTTTCTTTAAAGTTTATCTTCCTTCAGCATTACCAAATATCTGGGTCTTCGTTTAGGTTTAGGAGCTTCTTGGATGGCAGTTGTTGCTTCGGAACCTATAGCTTCGTCTTCAGGTATAGGATATAGATTAAAATGATGCTAGAAGCTAATGAGACTCGAGATGTTGTCATAGTAGGTGTATGATAATTATTGGGGCTTGTTGGACTTTTAATGGATAAATTAATAGTGTTAATATCTCATGAATTAACACCTTGGAAAAGAATTAGGAGCTTAAATCTCTATGAGTGAAAATATAATCAGATTATTAAAAATATTTCTAAGAAATTTTCAGAAGAAATAATAATGAAAAGTTCGAGATTTTCAAATGATGTGAACTTGGATATAAAAAGGTGAATTTATAACTATAGTAGGAAAGAGTGGTTGTGGAGTACCTTATTAAAACTTATCTCAGGAATGGTTCCTATAACAGAAGGAGAAATATTAATAAATGGTAAGTCTGTAAATGGTGTAAGTAAAGGTTGCTCTATGATATTTCAAGATGCAAGACTATTTCCTTAGCTTAAAAATAAAAGATAATGTTGCTATAGAGGTTTTATATTTCTGAAGATAGAATAGTTCTTGAGTATCTTGAACATGCTGGTCTAAAGGGAGTTGAAAGATTCAATCCTGACCAACTATCTGGAGGTATAAGCTTAAAGAGCATCAATAGCAAGAGGACTGGCTCTAAACTCTCAAATAATGTTATTTGATGAACCCTTTAGTGCCTTAGATGCAATGACAAAAGTTCAACTTCAAGAAGAACTTTTAAAAATTCACATCAAGAAAAAGGAAAGACAGTTATACTTGTAACTCATGATATAAGAAGAAGCTGTTTACTTAGGAGATAGAGTTGTTAGTTATGGCTGCAAACCCCGGAGTTATAAAAAGATATTATTAATATAGATATAGAAGGTAGAAAAGATAGAACAAATACGAATTCTTATCCTATGATAAAATTTATGATTATTTCTTTGAGGATAGAAATAAGAATGCTGTTGAGTACAACATCTAAAATGGAGGAATAATGGAAGGAAAAAGCAGAAAAATAAAAATTTTAATTGGACTATAGCTTTTAATAGTATTAGCTTTTTGGTCCCTAAAACTAAAAGATAAAAATAATGAGATGCTAATACTGTAAGTTAATTTGAGTTATCATTGGTTTACCTGGTATATCCAATCAAACATTGGAAGCGACAGGATAGCTGTTAATACAAAGCTATATAGCAGAAGAATTAAAGAAAAGTTGGATATGAACCTGAATTTATATATTTTTCAACAAAGCAGGACCTGCTGTAAATGAAGCCTTAGCAACAAATAAAATTGATGTTTACGCAATGTGGAGATTTTCCCAATTATAGTTTTTAAAAAAGTAATGGTGGAGATGTAAAAAGTTTTTGCGATGGATAATTCAAGATTTATGTATGGAGTACTTATTTCAAAACGATGATAATATTAAAAAGTATTAAAGATTTAGAGGTAAAAAGTTCTATATAGAAAAGGAACTGTTGAACAAAAAGTTCTTTAAAGAAATTCTTATACAATTTAGATGAAAGACTAAATTTGTTTCTGTAAATGCTGGTGGAGCTGATGGTCAATCTATATTCAGTACTAAAAAGAAGCTGAAGCTATATTTACTTTCTATTACATCGCCTATATATGGAATCAAAAGGGCTTGGAAAAGTTATAGACTAACTTTAGATAAACCTGAGGTTGGAACTCAAAGGTTTAGCTGTTGGAAGAACAAATTCTTAGAAGAAAAATCCTGATGCTGCTGTTGCAATTATAAAAGCTTAGAAGAGCTAAAAGATTTTTGCAAAAGAAAATCCAGAAGAAGTATTTAATATCTATGCTCAAAGTGTATTCCTGCTGATAGTATATATAGCTTACTCTGCTGAGTTCTTTCTCTAATTTTGATCCACAGCTATAACAGATGATACAAAAGAGATACAAAAATTAATAGATTTCTTATACAATACTCAAAAATAGTGAAAATAGGGATATCAGTAGATGATACTATAACTCATACTGATACTATGATAAATATAAATCAAACTCATAAAACCCTTGATTTTAAAGTAAAATGGACTGTTATAAATTCACAAAAAGTAAAAATAGTTCGTTACTGAGTAGAATTTCTTAACGATAAAAATCAAGAATCTGCATCATGAAGCTCTGAAGCAATAAATTGCTAAGTGCTTCTAAGAAATCGAAAACTCGTTACACTCAGACACTCCTGCATTTGCTCGGCTCATTCTATTTGATTTTTATCTGAAAATTTCCATTCGTAACTCACTTTATTTTACTTTTAAATTGAAATTTCAGTTTTGTAACATTCATTTTACTTTTAGCTATTTATGAGGATGATATAGCATATTTACCATCTCTTTTAACTCTTCAAGTTCTTTTTAATTTCTCTCATCATTTTCTATACGAACTCTCACTGAATCTATGAATAATTTCATATATTTTTCACCATTATCTCTATCTCCAAAGAGGCTAGCATACAATATAGAAACGTCTAAATCTTCTACTTCTACTTTTCCTCCTTCTTCAAGTGATAATTTTCTTGATTCTAAAAGTTTCTCAATTGCCCTCTCGTATCTTCCAAGTCTTCTTAATGTTTTTCCAATCTTACGTATATATAAATGCTTGTCCTTCATTATGTAAAGCATTCAAATTCATAAAGCTTTATTATATGCTTTTAATGCATCTTCAGTACATCTTTTCGAGTCAAAATCGATATCGCTATTCTAATCCATATCCATTCATCATTTCTACCCAACTGTCAACTCTTTCAAAATATTTTATCAGCTTCTTCATCTTTTTACCCTACAGCCTTTATATCCTAATTCCCAACCTATTTCTGCATTGAAATCCATTCATCACTCTACCTAATGCAGCATATAGATAATATAGAAACTTCTTCTGGGTTTGGATTTTCTATTTTTCCATAAAGCCAACCTATTTGAGAAATTTATCTTCCTCATCTGTATTATCATTGTTTTATCTCCATTAATTATCTCAAAACCTTTTAAGTTTTTCAATAGCCTCTTCTATTTTTTCTAAAAGACGATAGCAAAACCCAATTTGAGAGTTATAACGGATAATTTTCTTTAAGATTATTTTCCTTTTCCAGGGCATGTTTATATTTTCTATAGCTTCATTATATTTTTTAATCCTCATCTACAGAAACCATGAGTCCACTATTAAAACCAACTATCATCTCTACCTAATTTTTCAAGTTTTAAGATATTCTAGTGCATTCTCATACTTTTTATTCATTATAGCCATACTAATTCTGATAACAACCAAACATTTTTATCTTTACTTATTTTATTCAGCTTCTAAATAATATTTTAAAAGCTTTATCATAATTATTTAATTCCTTATAACAATATCCTATTTTCAACATATGCCATTCCTATTTTCTCCTAAGTCTAGAGCCTTAAAATTCTCTTTTAGCCTCTTCATATCTTCCTAGACAACGATATGTCCAAAGCAATTTGAGAAAGTAACCAAGTATTGCTTGGCGCAATTTCTATAAGCTCTAAGATAGTGTTCAATGATTTCTTCTAGTTTCTTTACTCTCTCCTAAAACAATATCCTAATTCAGAATGTATCCAAAGGTCATCTCTACCTAGACTAATAGCCCTTTTAATAAGTCTTCAGCTCAGTATGATAATCTGAAATTTATTATATAAGAAAAGCTAAATATGAATAACATCCCTATTTTCTTATCGTCTGTTGTCATATAATCTTTTCGCTTTTAATGCATAATTTAATGCTTTCTTTTGATTATCTAAATCATCTTCCCAAATTTTACTTGCTTCGATAGATTAATATAAATATCCATTAAAAAGTCTTTAATATTCTCATCTTCTGGCTCTAAATTATATGCTTTTTACATCTTTCTATGCTTTTCATAATCTTTTAAATAAAAAATGAACAACCCATTCTATAGTTCCAAAGCATAGTATCATCTTTTTCTATGCTTTTTAATCACTTCTATTGCTTTTCACACTTGAACATTTATATATGCTCTGCTAATTGTCCTATTATTTCATTAGTTTAATTGTTCAGTTGGAAGTCCTTCTATCATATCTATTATTTCTTGGTGTTTTTATCTAAATCAGATAAATCTTTAATTTTTCTAGTAGAGTATCTTTTTCATTTTACCTCTCTTTATATTGATATTTATAGATATTATAACACATTTTTACTTGATTTTTATTGCTATAATACACTACAAACTGTCATGTATTCGATTTTTAAATCACAAGGGAATTAATAAATCTACCACCTTTTGCAACTTTTTACCTTTCTTCCCTTTATTTTAATAGTTTTAAGGAGGTTTTGAGGAAATTATTAAGAACCCATATAAAAGAAAATATAGGAATTTTATCTTTGAGGTGCAATATTTCTACATTGAATACTTCAACCTTCGCACATACCTTTTCAAATTTCTAATATAATAAATTTAGATATAATGAAAAAGATATAGATATTGTCTATTCTACAAGTATAAAAATAGGTAATTATATTAATTATTGGAACCACAACTGGAATTATAGCTAATCACTTTGTAGCTCTCTTTGCCACTAACTTTCACAAAGAAGAATAGAAAATTACTTATAAGAAATCTTGAATCTTTAACAGTTGACCAAGTCAATGATTTTGGAGTTGCTCTTTAGTAACTCGTATGGGAAATGACAACAATAATGCTCAAAGACTTATAGTAGCATCAAATGATATTACCTAGTCCAATAATGGCAGTAATATCTATATTTATGACAATAAAATTATCACCAACTTTAGCCTTGACACCTTTATTTTCAATCTTAGTTTTTGCTCTTGCAATAGTTTTAACTCTATTTAAATCACTTTACCATATATTTTGTAAAAGTTCAAAAATTAGATAGGATGACTTTGGTTTTAGAGAAAGATTTATTAGGTGCTAAAATCATAAGAGCCTTTTGATAATTCTAAAAAGAAAGAGATAAATTCAATGATGTAGCTCAAGAGTACACAGATAACTATATCATTATAAATAAAAAGTTTGCTCTCACTTTCACCTATGGCTTTTTGCACTTATGTCTGTTGTTATAACTTTAATAATCTTCTTTGGTGCTATGAAAGTCTTAAATAATACCTTAGAAATTGGTTCTGTAACAGCCATTGTTGAATATTCATTGACTACTATAGTGCTCTTGGTATGTCTTCTATGGTTTTTAGTTCAAATGCCAAAGGCTGTTGTTTCCATAGAAAGAATTGAAAGAAGTTTTAAATGTTACAAGCGAAAAGAAGGATAAAGAAGAATTAAAAGATAATTCTTACTATGAAGATATTTTAAAACAAAATCCTATATCTTTAACTTTTGACAGTGTATGTTTTAGATATAAGGCTAGAAAAACAAATTTTAAAAGAATATTTCCTTCTCTAGTAAAAGCTGGAGAAAGATTTGCTATAGTTGAGACAACAGGTTCTGGAAAAATCTACACAAAGAGTTTTACTTAGATTGAATGATATAGAGTAGGAAGAATCTTAATAAATGGAGTCGATGCCTCTAGATTTACCTCTAAATTTTCTAAGAAAATCAAATTTCATATACTCCACAAAAAGCATATATTTTTTTAGTGGAAAATAAAAAGATAACTTTTAGATTTACCAATAAGGATGTTATGACAGATAAAGAAAATGATTAAAATTACAAAGATTGCTCAATCTTATGATTTTATTGACTCTTTACCTGATAAGTTTGATTCTTTTAGTAGCTCAAGGAGGAATAAATTTCTCTGGTGGACAAAAACAAAGATTATCATTGCAAGGGCCTTATCAAAGGATGCAAATATTTACTTGTTGATGATAGTTTCTCAGCTCTTGACTATGCAACAGATGCTAAACTTCGTAAGGAATTAAAAACTTTCTTAAAGATAAAATAACTATTATCATAGCTCAAAGACCAGATACCATAGCTGATGCTGATAAGATAATCGTTTTAAAAGATAGTGAAATTACGGGGAATTGGAACTCATCAAGAGTTACTGAAAGCAATCAAGAATATATTGAGCTTGCTAAGTCGCAAGGAATTTTTAGAATAAGGAGGTTGAAAATGTCTAAAAAGAAAAATCAAAATGAAGATAGTATAAAGAATTTTAAAGAGCTAGTCTCTAACTCTTATCACTCTTTTTAGGTGAAAGAAAAAGTTCCATTTTTAATCTCTGTTTAGTTTTGCTAATATAATATCAACAGTTTTAGTAGTTGCTATCCCTTGATTTCAGCTGTTGCCATAGATGACATTGCAAAAATACTTAATGATAATACTATTATTGATAAAATGGTCTGCTGTCTTTGGTTTTCTTATAAAGCCAGTTTCTTTATTAGGAATAATAGCTGTATCAATCTTTGTCTTAAGCTATTTACAGAATATACTATTAGCAATATTAGGAGAGGAAGTTGCTCAATCCCTTAGAGTAAAATTAAGTAGAAAGTTTACAAAGCTACCTATGAATTTCTTTGATACAAATCAAGTTGGGAGATATTCTAAGTAAACTTACAACAGATATTGAAAAGGTTGCAGAAGTTATAGGTTCTAGTTTTACAAGATTTGTTTACTCGTTTTTAATAATGATTCTTGTTGTAATTATGCTATTTACTATCAATGCAAAAATTAACTTTACTAGTCTTAGCTATTCTTTTTAATAAGTATTGTAGTTACATACTATGTTTCAAAGTTAACACAAAAATATTCTCTCAAGATGTGAAATCCCTTTCTGAATTGAGTTCACTGACAGAAGAGGCTTTTAACTAGGAAAATCTAGTTGTACAAGCTTTTTAATAAGCAAGAAGATATCATAACTAGTATAGATGAATCTATTGAAAAACAATATGCTGTTACAAAAACACTTGAGTTTACAATCTTTTTCAATATATCCTTCAATTAGATTTATAACTCAAATAGCCTTTTGTTACATCAGCAGTTATGTCAGCTATACTTGTAATAAATGGTCATCTTACTTTAGGACTTGCTCAGGCATTTTTACAATATATTACTCAAATATCTGAGCCTGTTACAACTTCTGCCTATATTATAAATTCTTTATAGAATGCTTTAGTTTCTGTTGAAAGAGTCTATGACATTTTTAGAATTACCTGAAGAAAAGAATTATCTGAGGATACTCATTTACTAGATAATACTAAGGGACAAATTGTATTTGAAAATGTTTCTTTCGGATATAGTAAAGATAAGCTTTTAATGAAAAATGTTAATTTTACTGCAAAAGGCTGAACAAATGGTTGCCATAGTTGGTCCTACTGGTGCTGGTAAAAACAACCCTAATAAATTTACTTATGAGATTCTATGATGTAAATGGAGGTAGAATCTTATTTGATGGTGTCGATATTTCAAAGGTTACAAGAAAAGAATTAAGAGCAAACTTTGGTATGGTTCTACAAGACACTTAGTTATTTAAAGGAACTATTAGCTGAAAAATATTGCTTACGGAAAAACCTGATGCCACTCGTGAAGAAATAATAGAAGTGCTAAGCTTGCAAAATGTGATAGCTTTATTAGAAAAATTACACAAGTGTTATGACACTATAATTACAAGTGAAAATGGTATGGTTTCTCAAGGTGAACAACAGTTATTAACTATAGCTCGTACAATTTTACCTAATCCAAAAGTTATGATACTAGATGAAGCTACATCAAGTATGATACTAAAAACTGAAAAGATATTCAAGCTGTTATCAGTCAACTTATGAAAGGAAGAACAAGTTTTGTTATTGCTCATAGACTTTCAACTATTCGTAATGCAGATTTAATACTAGTTATGAAAGATGGAGATATAGTTGAACAAGGTAATCATGATGAGCTTATGACTGTTAATGGTATCTATGCAAACTATATAATACACAATTTAGTTCTTAATTTCTTAGCATTTTTAAAAATATATTTTATACCTAATTTTTAAAAAGCCAAAAGGTCTTGTTACAAAAATTAAATTTTTAATTCTAAAGTATAAGTGAGTTACGAATGGAATTTTAGATAAAAATCAAATAGAATGAGCCGAGCAAATGCAGGAGTGTCTGAACGAAGTGAGTTTCCTGATTTGCAGCGAATTCTTGATTTTTATCGTTAAGAAATTTACTCAGTAACGAACTATTTTTTTACTTTTTGAAAAATTTGTAACAAGCCTTTTTATTTTGGCTCTAAAAATTTAAAATGCAAATAAAGCTTATTATTTGGTATAATATTAAAAAGTATATATGGAAAAAGGAGATTTTATAATGGGACTGAAAATTTTAAAAAACTTTTAAAAAGAATATTTACTGGAGGATAAATAGATATTCACTTTCAAAAATCACAAAAATATAAGATATATTATAAAAATCAAGAATAGAAACCATGGATAAATTATTAGATGGCTATTCAATCAGTAGATATGGTGATGGTGAACTTTCATTGATATATAAAAAAAGAAAAATGGAATAAATTACCAAGAAGATAATATAGAAATGCGTAAAAGACTAGCTGAAATACTAAAATCTGATTTGGATAATCATATTGTTGGTATTCCTGGTCCTTTAGTAAAAATTGATGATTTAATCTTAGGAGAAGCATATTTTTGGAGTAAATATTACTACACTAATAAGAAAAAAATTTAAATAAGTATTTATCAAAACAAAAAGTTTACTACGATCAAATGATAAGTAGATTCTATTTACCTTACACAGATAAAAAAATGATTGTGAACTTATTGTTGAAAAAAATTAAAACAATTATTTAAAGATAGAGATGTTTTAATTGTTGAAGGTGAAAAATACTAGATTTGGTTTAGGTAATGAATTGTTATCACTTGCTAAAAAGTTAAAAGAATTTTATGTCCTCCTAAAAAAATGCTTATAAAATATATAATAAAAATTTTTAGAAAGAATAAAACTAGAAAAACAAAGAGCAATTAATATTACTAGCTTTTAGGTCCAACTGCAACAATACTAGCTTATGATTTAGCAAAAGAAGAATATCAAGCAGTAGATATAGGTCATATGGATATTGAGTATGAATGGTATCTAAGAAAAGCTGATAGAAAGATTGATATAGAAAATAAGGCAGTTAATGAGGTCAGTGGAGTAGTAAATAAGGAGATTAAAGATAAAGAATTAAAAAGCTGTATATGAAACTCAAATTATTGATAGAATTAGTCTTGATTAGGGAGAAATAATGATAAGAAAAATTAAATAGAATTTTTCAAGATTATATGAGAGAAAAAGATTAAAAATAGGTAAGGCTATTTGGGATAAAAAAAGAAAAAACTAATATAATTAAAGGAAATAACTTCATAGAGGATAATAATATCAAATCCATACTTTTTTTAAGATATGATGGAAAAAAATTGGAGACATGATAGTAAACTCGTTGATGTTTCGTGAAATAAAATATATATCCTAACATAAAAATTGGTCTTGTTGCAAGAGGAGCAGCAATAGATATTGTTAGAGATAATCCTTATGTTGATGAGATTTATGAATATAATAAGGATAGAAAAATTAAGAATCTAGCCTTAAAAAAATAAAAAGAAGAAAAAAATATGATCTATTAATTGATTTCTCTGAGATGTTAAGAGTTAATCAAATGATGTTGATAAATCTATGTGAGCTAGAATTAATATTGGTATAGAAAAGGAAAATTGGAAGTTATTTGATATTTCCCTGAATATTAGAGATTTCAATCAACATATTTCTGAACTATATATAAAAAATATTAAAATTTTTAGGATAGACAATATAAATTCATCTTATGATGTCTTTTTCAAGTAATTATTTATTAAAAGATTTAAACCTAGAAAAAGAAAAAAATATTGTGTATTTAATCCTTATGCAGCAAGTAAACATAGAAGTTTTTTTCAAGTGAAAATATTGAAAAAAATTTCAAAAAATAATATTAGAAAAATTATGAAAAATCTAATTTTTGATTGGAAGCGAAGATAAAATAAAAAGAATTAAAAAGATTAGACATTAGTAAAGAAAAATAAAGTCAAAATAGTAGAAACAAAAAGGAATGGCAGAAGTTGCTGAGCTTATAAAAGGTGCAGATTTAATTGTAAGCCCTGATACTCAATAGTCCATTTAGGAAAAAGCTTTTTGATAAAAAAATGATTTGTATTTATAGAAAAGAGTTAGGAAAAGAAGATAAAAAATTCTGTACTTTGGGGACCTAATTCAGAAAAAAAGCAAAAAAATTATTTTTGTAGAAGAAAAAAATAAAAGATGGAGAAGAAAATAAATATAAACCACCTAAATTTAGATGAGTTTAAGAAAGAAATGGAGAGAATATGAAAAATATCTGTAATAGTTCCTGTATATAATAGATTGGAAACATTTAAGAGCCCTGTTTTTATGTTTATTGAGGCAAAAAGCAAGCTGATGAGCTTATAATAACAGATGACGGTTCATCACAAAAAGTTTTTAGATTTTATAGGTGATTTAATTCCTAAAGCACAATTTAAAGTAAAAACATATTTATCAAGAAGATAAAGGTTTTAGAAAAAAACAAGAGCTTTTAAATAATGCTGTTAGAAATTCTACTGGAGATTTATTAATATTTTGTGATCAAGATCTAATATTTGGAGAAGAATATATAGAAACAATAGTAAATAATATAAAGAGTAATATATTTTTTTAATGGGTAGAGCACATCATACAACAGAAGAACAAAAAAATCTTATTTTTATCTGATATTGAAAATATAAATTCTTACAATGAAATAATAAAAAAACTTCCAGCTAAGTACATAGAAACTATAGATAAAATGCTAAAAGAAGACAGAAAAAGAAGAATTATAAAAAAACTTTTTAAGTTAGCTAAAAAGAGGTATAAAAACTTGTAGGAATGTCTTATGCTCTTATGAGAGAAGCATATCTAAAGGTAAATGGTTATGATGAAAAACTACATTGGTTGGGGACAGGAAGATGATGATTTTGGAAATAGATTAACTGTTGCAGGAATAAATGGCAGAGAGCTAATAACCAAGAATATTCAGTTACATCTTTGGCATTATTCTGATCCTACAAAAGTTCATTCTTCAAATGAAGAATATTATTATAAGAGAAAAAAAGAAATTTTTTTCAAAAAGATTTCTTTTTGTAAAAAAAGGATATGAAGATAGTAAAATTAGAGATGATGTTACAATAAAAACTTTAAATTAAAGGAAAAAAACTATGCTATTAGAAGAAAAAAATATAAAGGTTTTTTTATATTTGCTTATGATAAATTTTATATAAATATAGGTAAAAAAATATTATAGATAAAGAATATAAAGAACTTAATATCCTAAAAAATACTAAAAAGAAACTACGTTTCTGAGATTGAAATAAATAACACTAGCTACATATTTAAAGAGCCTAGAAATGAATATATCATTCCACAAAGAAAAATTCTTTACATTATTAAAAAAAGGGAGAAGCTTTAACAACTTTAATAAATGTAAATGAAGCAATTATTAGTGATAATTTAATTGAATATGCAAAACCACTCTTAGCAATAGTAAAAAGAAAACATGGAATGATTTGTTACTCTACTTTAGTCCAAGAAAAAAATTAATATTAATGATAGTAGAGAACTTAATAAAATGGTTGAAGTCACAAAGAAAATTCATAGTAAAGGCTATTATCATGGAGACTGTAATCCAAGTAATTTTATGACTTCTAAAGATAAAGTAAAAAAATTTTTAGATACTCAGGCATGACTTTTTGGAAACTATAGAGCTCATTATGATATGTTAACTATGAAATTAGATTCATATCAAGAGATGGAATATCCATACAAAAAGAATATATTTTATTACCTTGCTATTTTTTTATAAAAAATAAAAAAAGCTTAAATTTATTGAAAAAAATTAAGGAAAAAGAAAAAAATTAAGAGAAAAAAGGTTGGAAAAATTTAAATGTATACTATTCACTTTTAAATATTTAACATACTTTAATTTTATAAAAACTAAACATAAAAAAATTAAAAAAATAAATTAGAGATATTTGGGAAATTAAGAAAAACAAAATAAAGATTTCTGGAAATAATAATGTCATATATGTTGGTAAAAAAATTCTATACTTAGAGATTGTAATATTTTTTTATAAAAAGGAAACAATAATACTCTTTTATATAGGAGATGATTGTGTAGTCAATAATACCTCAATCATTTTAAACAATGAAGGAGCAGAAATAAAAAAATAGGCAATAAAACTTCTGTTGCAAAAAGCTCAAATAGTTTCTTTTAGAACCTTATAACATTGAGATTGGTGAAGATTGTATGTTATCTTATGATATTGAAATAAGAAATACCGATTCTCATAAAAATCTATGATAAAAGTACAAACAAAAAAGAATTAATGAAGGGAATAGTGTTAAAATTGGTAATCATGTCTGGTTAGGTATGAGAGCTGTTATTTTTAAAAAGGTGTAAATATAGATGATAACTCTATTGTTGCAGGTGGAAGTATAGTTACAAAAAGATGTGATGTCTAATACTATCGTATCTGGAAATCCAGCAAAGCAAATAAAAGAAAATGTATATTGGACTAGAGAAGAAGTGATGCAATATAAAAAATTGAGGAGGATGCATCTTTAAATGCTTAAATTTTTGTTTACATTTATTATTAGGCTTTTAATCTAATAAAAAAATAAGTACAAAAAAATTAAAAAAATAAAATAAAAAAATCTTAGCTAAACTTAATAAAACTAAAATGATAATTTTTAGGTGATGACAATATCTTTAGTGCTAATAAAGATAGTTTTTAAAAAAACTTCATTTTTTTATAAAGAATAACAATAATATGCTTTTTTTAAAAAAGAAATCTATACTTAAAAAAATTGTCAAATAATAGTTGAGGGCTTTAATAATGTCCTTTACATAGATAAATGCACATTGCTTAGAGATAGTTATATAAAAATAGAAGGAAATAATAATAAAAATTTTTATAGGAAGTAATTGTTGCTTAAAAAAATTTAACAATTGATATGAAAAATGATAATTCTGTAATTAAAATAGGGATAAGACTTCAATAGAAGAAGCTAGAATCACTTCTTTCGAACCATATAAAAATAGAGATAGGTAAAAGACTGTATGTTTTCGGCCAATATTGTAATAATGAATACTGATGTACACAAAATTTATGATATAGATACAGGCTTAAAAAAACAAATGAAGGAAAAAGAAATATCTATTGGTAATCATGTATGGTTAGGCATAAGAACTATTATCTTAAAAAGGTGTAAGTATAGGTGATAATGCCATTGTAGCTGCTGGTAGTATAGTAACAAAAGATGTGAAAGCTAATACTATTGTATCAGGAAATCCAGCAAAACAAATAAAAAGAGAATAAAAAAATTGGTCAAGAGACTTATAATAAATTTCAACTAGAGGTTAAAAAATGAAAAAAACATTTTTACATATATCAGAAGAGTTTGAATATACATGGCTTGGGAAAAGACAATGGAATGATTCCTATTTATATGTCTGAAAAAAATTAGGATATGATAGTAAAAATTTTAACTGTTAATCTAAAGAATGATTTACCAGATAGTGAAAGGGGAGTTGAATTTGTAAAAAGTAAAAAGAAAATTTCCTTTTCTTTCAAATTTTGCATATTGGACAAAAGCTAGTAAAAAGATATAATATTTTTAAATATCTTATAAAAAAATGCTAAAGATATAGATGTCTTAATGCTATTTCATGTATCGAGATGTAGCTATTGGTATGCACATTTTTATAAAAAAACTAAATCCTAATGGCTTTATATATGTTAAAGCTGATTTTAATTTGGCTGTGTATCAAAAAGAATGGAATATAGTTAATTCTAAGCCCTAAGTCTCTTAGAGAGTTTTTTTAGAAAAAAAGAAGAGAAAGTGCTGAATATAATAAAAAGAAAAATTAGTTCCTATGACTGATTTAATCAGTTATGAAAGTCTTGAAGCCTATGAATTTATGAAAGATAGTTATGCTGGTATTGATACCAAAGACAAAACACTTTATTTACCTAATGGCTATGACAATGAGATTATTGATAAAAATAAAAAGTAAAAACTTTAGAAGAAAAAAGAAAATATTATATTAACTGTTGGAAGATTAGGAACTGAAGCAAAGAATACAGAATTACTATTAGAAACTCTTAAAGAGATTGATTTAAAAGATTGGAAAAGTATATCTTGTAGGTTCAATTGATAAGAGATTTATAAATTATAAAGAGAACTTTTTAAAGAAAAATCCTTATCTAGTAGATAAAAATAATTTTTACTGGTGAAATTAAAGATAGAGAAGAACTATATAAATACTATAATAGAGCTAAAGTATTTGTATTACCTTCAAGATGGGAAAGCTTTTGGAATTGTAATGGTTGAAGCAATGGCCTTTGGAGATTATGTTATTACTTCAAATACCTGTGCTACTAAAGATATTACAAATAATAATGAAGTAGGGAAAAATTGTTGAAATTGATTCTAAAAAGAATTAAAAAGATGAGATAATAAAGACAATATCTGGAGAAATAAATTTAAAAGAAAAAAATATGAAAAAAACTTTAAGTCATGTTTCAAATTTTAAATATTCATACCTAATAAAAAAATTAGGGTGAAAAGGATTCATTAAAATGCTAAAAATAGGCTTTTTGTATTAATTCATTAGAGACAGGTGGAGCAGAAAAAAACTGCTTGTTGATATCGTTAATGCACTCTATGAAACAAAAAAACTACGAAATTCATATTTTAACAAAGTTGAAAAAGTAATTCATATTTTTTTCAATTTGATAAAAGATAAAATAAAAATATGATTTTTTTACTAGAAAAAAATCTGAAGGATTTTTTTCTAAAACAAGAGATTCTATTATAAAAAATAAAAATTTAAAAAGTTTTTCTGAAAAAAATAGATATAATCATTGATTTTTTTAGATGGAGATTTTTGTTCATATATAAAAAGATATTAAAAAAATAACAAGAAAAATTGTTTGGCTACATTCAAGCTATAAAAAAATTTATTAATAAGAAAAATATAGATAAAAAAAGCTAAAAAAATTATGATAAAAATTCTAGTAATCGCTGATGATATGGAAAAAAGAATTATTAGAAGCAAGAAAAGATTTAAAAAAATATTTGCAAAATTGATAATTTTTGTAGATTATCAAGAAATAGATAAAAAAATAAATGAAGAGTTAAAAAAATAGATTTTTAATTTTTAATCAAAAAAATATTTTTTTAACAGTTTGCAGATTAAATGAAGAGCAGAAAGATGTAAAAACTCTAATAGAAGCCTTTTTCCTTATATAAAGGTGATGAAAAAAATTAGTAATAGCTGGTGATGGACCAGATAGAAAAAAATGCTAGAAGATTTATGTATAGAAAAATAAAAGATAAGGTTATTTTTTTCTAGGAATGATAAATAATCCTTTTATCTTTATGAAAAACTCACAAGCTTTTTATTCTGTCATCAAAGGTAGAAGGCTTTTGGTTTAGTTTTTAATTGAAGCACTATATTGTGGTACAAAGGTTATTTCTTCTGATTGTCCAACAGGACCAAGCCAAATCTTATTAAATGGAGAAGCTGGTGAGTTATTTGAAGTTTCTAATGTCGATCAACTCTTAAATAAATTAGAAATCATTCATAATAAAGAGTATAATAAAGCTAAAAATAGAAGAAAACATTAAAAAGATATACAAGAGAAAAATTTTCATAAATAATTTTAGGAAGGTAATAGAATGATAAAGGAAAAAAATAATTTTTTTGGGAGCCAGTTAATTGCTTTTTCAATTTTAGTTTATTTACTTTTTCTATCTCGTAGAGGTGGAAATTCTAAGGATATAGTATCCATACTGATTATGCTATTTACCTTAGTCTATTCTTATAAAGAAGGAATAAAAAGATATTTATCATATAAAAAGAAATTGTAACAGGTATTCTTTATATTGCTTTTAGTCACAATATCCTATCTTATTCTTGATGATAAAGGAAACGATAGATTTTATACATTTACTCATGCTACTTTTTTTAGTATAGGCTTTATGTTGATTTTATTAAATTATAAATTAGATAATAAATATACAAAAATACATATTACCACTTTTTAATTGCTATTTCTTTTACCTTCAATGTATAAAGGAGTACTAGATTTTTTTATAAAAAAATTATGCTGTTATTTCTCAATATAGAATAGAAGGTACTTCATATACAACTAAATATGCTGCTGAAGTAGGTATTTATCTATTACTGGGCATATTTTTCCTTTTGCATATTACAAAAAAATCTATATAAGGTTATTATTACTACCTTATATTCTTACTAATTTAGGTCTTATACTTTCTACTCAGTCTAGAAATACCTTTTATAGCAATACCTTTAACTATTATTTTTTTCTATATACAGTAGTAGATTGGAAAAAAAGGTATAATAATATTACTTATTTTATTAGGAGGTTTAGGAATATTATTAAAAATCTAATTATAATGTTTCTAATATTAATAGAATAAAAAAAGTTCAATTAGCACAGTAGAAAAAAATTAAGGTTGATGCAAGATATATAATTTTTTTAGATGGAATAGAAAAAAGCTAAAAATCATATTTTTTTATTGGAGATGGATTCTATAAATATAAAGGTGGAAAAATTGATTACTCCTATTGAAGCAGTGGATCATTACCACAATATTTTTTTATAGAAACAGCAGTTACTCAGGGAGTTTTTACATTAGTAGTTTACATTGTTTTTATAATAACTTTATTTATCAGAATGTTGAAAAAAATTATTTTTAAAGAAAATGACAGATTAAAAAGATATATAAAATTATATGCTACGGCAGTACTCGTTTTTCTGTATTATATGGTTTATTTGAACCTATATTTTATTTTGAAAAAATATATCAACTTATCTTCACAATCATAGCTTTATCATTTATAATTGATGATACCTCTACTAAAGAGTAAATAAAAAGGATGCTATTGCAATCTCATTTGCAATAATATCCTTTATTTATTTAATTATCTTTTTTTCTTATTATGTATATATAAATAAATTGCTGTAGTCATAATTATAAATCCACCTATAAAACTGAATAAATCTGGAATTGTACTAAATAATACATAATCCATAAACATACTTGTTATAATGATAACATAATTGTAAATTGAAACTTCTGAAGCTGGTGCAAAAGTATAGGCATAAGTAAGTCCAAATTGTCCCATCACAGCAGAAATTCCTATTCCTCCTAAAAAGAATTAAAAATTCATTTAAAGTTGGCTTTACAAAAATTCATCATCATAAGTGGGAAAGTGCAGATAACTGATAAAAAGTGAAAAGTAGAATACATTAATTTCTGACTTTACTTTTCCATTCAAATATCTAATTATCGTATATGAAAAATCCAGCAAGTACAGCTGAAAAAAAGTCCTGCTAAACTTGGAATAACCTCTGGTGAAAAACTTGGTTTTATTACAAACACAACTGCCAAAAAGCATTAAAATTATTCCTATAACCTGCTTTTTTTATCTACTCTTTCTTTTAAAAAATATACAGGCACAAATTGTTACAAATACAGGTGAAAGTTTATTTAACATATTGGCTTCAGCCATAGTTAAATTCTCCAGTGCATAGAAATTCGCTACCATACCAATAAAGCCAAAGAATGATCTTCCAAAAACAAAGGGAATATTTGCTTTTTCAACTTTTATAGATTCTTTTTGTCTAAATAAAATAAAGGCAGAAAGCATAAGACTTACTGAATTTCTAAAAAAACACTTTCTCATAAGTAGGAATTCTTGGTAAATACTTTACTGCTATACCCATAAAAAGTAAAAACCTAATACAGATACCAACATCCAAAAATACACCCTTAGTTTTATTACTAATCATCACTTTTTAATCATCCTCATATTCATCATCTAAACTAGTAAAAAGTCCATCTACAAAAATCTTTAAAAATTATCTGCTAAATATGTTATCTCATAACCACCTTCTTGATCTATATGAACTACACAAGGTTCTCCTTCTGGTCCACAATCTGAGTAATCAAGAAAAATCATATCATGTCCTCCACTTGAAGTTCCACAAATAACAACTCCTATATCAGGATATTTCCACTCTTCTATCCAAAATTTAGAGCCAAACTCTCCACAAAGTGAGTATTTTCTAGAAGAATCTACACCATATACACCTATAACATCAAAATTTTTTCTAGCCCAATTTCTTTTTAAAGGACCTTCGAAATTATTTTTTTCTAAGCTCTCCACCATTTTGAATTCTCATTAATGCCTTATATGAATCTGGTAAACGATATCCCAACTCCTTTTCAACTTTTTCAAAATCTTCATCCGTTGCAGGTTTTCCTAAATATTCTTTTATAGAAAACTCATCATGATACCATAAACCTTTCAGCACTTCTTTATCAAAACTTACATTTAACATAGGTTTTTTTATCTCTTTTTCTCTTAGCTCTTTTTCAAATTTATTTTTTTCTATTCTTCTAGGTGCCCAAGCTCCAGCTCTTTTTATCCAATCATCAACACTTTTAGGATAATGTCTCCCTGATGTTTCATCAATCTCTTTTATTCCTTTTTCTTTAGCCTTTTTAAACCATTCAAGAGCTTCATCTTCTCTATTAGAATTATATAAAGCCATTGCATAACGAATACAGAATTCTCCATTTTCAGAATACTCATTTTTAATACTATCTAAAAATTTCTAAAGCTTCTTTATATTCGTCCATATTTATAAAAAGCTTGTGAAGAAAAACAGACCATATCATAATTTTTCATCTTTAAACTTCTTGATAATTTCATTAATTTCTTGAAATTTTTTTCTTTTCTTATAAAAATTACTTAGTTTACCTATAAGTTCATCTTTTTCCCATAAGGCATACTCCTTTTTAAATGTATATTACAAATTATTTTTATACTACATTTTTTTCATAATAAAAGTTTCTAATTATTCTTCTTTATAACTATTTTCTTCTACTCTTATTGGTCCCCAAAAATTTTTGCCTTTTTTTATCCAGTCATCAATAGTTTTTTTGAAAAAAATTATTAGATATTTCACTAAGATCTTCTAAGCCTTTTTTTCTTTAGCTTTTTTTAAACCATTGAAGAGATATATCTTCTTTTTCAGAATTAAATAAAGCTATCGCATAACGGGCACAAAACTCAGCATTTTTAGAATACTCTTTTTATCTTTTCAAGAATTTTTAAAGCATCTCTATAATGATAAACATTAATAAAAACCTTGTGCAGATACACAAATCATTTCATAATTATTATTCTTTTCAAATTTTCTGATAATAGAATAAGCTTGGTCACGATTTTTTTCTTTGATACAAGATAACTTATTTTGTTTACTAATTCTTTTTTATCCATTAATCACACCCCTTTTTAGAATGTATATTTTTAAACCTGCTCCAACATTAGTTATTATTCTATCTTCTGTTATTGGAGATTTTTGTAACTTCTGAAGAATATTGTTTCATATTAACATAGGCAAGAGCTGATATATTTTTGTAAAATAATATTCTCCATAAAGTCCTGCTCCAAATTCAAAAAGCTCCATCTGGAGTATATTCGTTTGTTATACTTCCACCAAGTTCATCTCTATCTACTCCGAAATAGTAATCTGTATATTTCTTAGAAAGATATTTTTACATTTACTGAAGGACTTATTATAATATTTTCTTTAGGCATATATAAATAAGATAAGCTTAAACCTGTTTTACTTCCTCTATTTCCTATGCTAAAAGAAGGTGTTAAAAGTAAGATTTTCAGAAATTTCATTAAGTTTCACATCTGCTTTTTAAACCTATAGCTTGTTGATATCTTCTTCTATTTATACTCTCATATCCAGTATCCATTCTTGAACCCTTTATTGAATGTCCATCTAATAAATCCACATAAAGAGTTGAACTAAATCTCGAGTAATCAAGAAATTTAAAAACCAACTTCTGTCCCTTTTAAGATATAAGTTTTGATAACTTAAATTAGGGAATATTGGAATTGCATTTTCTTCTCTTCCTTTGTAGATAGATGTTCTTGTTCCATAAGCAGCTGTAACTGAAGCTTTAAAATCATCATTTGCCACAGCAGCCACACTAAATAAAAGCCAACATTGTTAATAAATATTTTTTTCATTTTTACTCCTATTCTTTTCTTCTCTTTTTAATTTTAATAAAGTTATAATTTCCTGCGACTTTTTCTTTTTAAAGCTAAAAAGATTAGTATTAGGAAAAATTGCAATTCTTCTTATTTGATATAAATCATCAGATAGACAAACGGATCCTGAGTCTGTTGCTAAGGCGAAGGTATAACCTGCTTTTCTCTGCCATTTCCTTAGCATAATCATTTAGAATTCCATAAGGATAGGCAAAAGTTATAATCTCTCTACCTATTTTTTTCTTCTAAAGGTTTTTTTGACATCTATAATTTGATGTTCAATTTCATCATTTGATAATGTGTTAATCTTAGGATGATTAAAAGTATGAGCTCCAAACTCTATTCCATAATCCTGCATCTCTTTTATCATATCAACTGACATAAGAGGAAAATTCTTTTCACCACTGGCTTTAACATCCCATTCATTATATGTTGAACTTCCCATTAAAAAAATATAGTAGCTTTTAAAGCCAAATTCTTTTTAATATAGGGAAAGCTAAATCATAATTATCCTTATAACCATCATCAAAAAGTTAAAATTATATTTTTTTATCTTTTTCAAATCTATTTCTCCAAGATATTTTTATCTAAATCTTTAAAAGTGATAACAGCATAGTTCTTATCTTTTAAATATTGCATATGTTCTCTAAAAGATATTTTTCATAGATGTATGTCCCATGTACTCCTTCATCTTCTGAGTTATTTATCACTCTATGATACATAATTACAGGAACTTCATACTTTGTTTTATCAACATATAGTTCAAAAATATTTCTTTTCTATTCTATCAACTATATTATGTAAATTTGTCTCATTAAATATAATATTTTTTTAATTCTTCTTTTTCAATTTCAGAAAGTTCCAAAGCTTTTTAATATCATTTAAAAGAATATCTTTTTCAATCTTAGGATATTTCATAGAACCAATATCACCAAAATTTGAAGCTAAAGACTTATCTAAACTTTCTTTTGTTAATAAAGCCCATATATTCTGTTTCACCAACAGCAATTAAAGAAGATTTATTTAGTAAAGCCTCAAAAAGCTACTCTACCTGCTCCAATTACTATGTCAGACTCAAAAATCTTCTCTTGTATATTGGGAACATAGCCAATAAATTCTATATCTTTTTCTTTAAATTTTACAAATCTTTTCTGGCAGTTCCTTTCCACCTATAAGACGAACCTTATATTTTTAATAATTCATCATCTGATAAAATACTAAGTAAATCATAGGCAACATCTCCTTTTTGGTCCTGAAAGTCTACCTATAATTGAAATAATCTTTTTATCATTTAATTTTTTTCTAAATTTAATTCCTTATAGTTTACAGGATTTAAGATAACAGAAGTTTTGTTTTCAGAAAATCCTATGTCATTTACCATATGCTTTTTTTAATATTTTCACAGACAGCTATGGAATAGTCACCAAAAAGCCTTGATAAGTTTACGACTAAAGTGTATAGGTTGTCTTCCATGAGTTGTTGTTATAAGTGGTATTCCTAGCTAATTTACAAGCAACTTGACAACTCCATGAAGAAGCTCTTGAATGAGCATGAACTATCTGTATATCTTTTTTTCTTTTTATAAGTTTATATAAAAATTTTTATATGTTCTATTCTTTTTATCAAACTCTCTTATTGAATTCTAGCTTTACATATTCAGCCTTTGTAGGAGTTGTTAGAGTATCAGAAACTATGTAAACTTTATTTCCTCTCTATAAGCTCATCAGCAATGGTTGTTGCATAAACTTCAGCTCCTGTAATTTCAAGTTGAGATAATGCCATAAGTATATTCATATTTTTACCTCTTATAAAAAAATCTATAATTATTTACATTGATAGCTTCATTTTCAATAGCATAATCAATTTCTTTTATCATTCTTGGGATATCTTCAGGTAGATTTCCTTTTAAGTTTAAATAGTTAGAAGCATGGTTTGCTCTAAATATTATAGGACTAGTTATTTTAGAAACATCCATACTAGAAAGTATTAATTTCATTTCTTTTAAAACTTCAATGCCTTCCATATAGTCATATTTCCCTTGTTGCATAAGGTCATAAAGTTCTGTTCCTTCATAAAGTCTTAAATTTAAAAATGCTTGCATATTTTGGAGATATATCAGTTATAATCTTTGCAGTATTGATAGCATGCATCTTATTATCTTGATATTTTCCTAAAAGTCCTGTAATTAGAGTTATAGATAAATCTATACCTGCACTCATAATTTTTTAGAAAGTTCAACTACCTTTTCAGCCTTAATTCCTTTCTTTATAAATTTTTAAAAGCCTCATCATCTCCACTTTCTACACCTAAATAAACTAAAGTTAAACCTTTTTCATAAAGTTTCTTTAAATCTTCCACAGATTTTTTTGATGTATAGCTATAGCAGTTCCATATATAGAAACTCTTTTACATTCAGGGAAAACTTCTTTTATATAGTCTAAAACTTGCAATAATATATCAGTAGGTACAACAAGTGCATCTCCATCTGCTAAAAAAATATCTTTTCAACAGCTCTATTTTTTTATAGTGCTCTAAAAGCATCTATATCAGATTTTATATCCTCTATTGGTTTTTATAACAAATTTTTTTGTCCTTATACATACTGCAAAAAGTACATCTATTGTGAGAACATCCAAGTGTAATTTTGAATAATTAAACTATAAGCCTCACTAGGGCGGTCTGTATAAAGGGAAATCATATAAATCGTACATTATTGGTATCGCTCCTTCTATCTTCTTATTAATTAAATAAATTTTTTTACAACTCTACATTAAAAAAATTTCTTGTAATTTTTTTCTCCTATTCCATCTTCATTATTATTTCCAACAACCTCTACATTAGGTAAGGCTTCTATAAGTCTTTTATTAGCATTACCCATTATAAAAAGGTTTTCCGACTAAACTAAGCATTTCATAGTCATTCATACTATCTCCAAATGCTATAACTTCTTCTGGCTTTATATCTAAAATTTTCAAGACTTTTTTTCAAAGTTTCAGCCTTATTAACTCCTTTTTTTCATAAACTCTAGACAAAAAAAGGTGAAGAAACAGTTATACTTAATTCATCTTTAAAATCTTTTTTTCATTTTCTTTTCTAAGTCTTCTATTTCTTTATTTTCTCCTAGAAAAATACCTTTGCTACTTCTTGATTTTTGATATTTACTTAAATCATCTATATTAAATCCATAACCAGACTCTTTATGAAATTCCACTAATCCATCTATTTCATACTCTATTATCCAGTCATCGTTAAGATAGATGTTTCTATGTATATCTTTCCCCACCTTATAGTCTAATAATCTTTTAACCAATTCTTTTTGGAATATTTTCTACAACAATAGGATTATTATCTTCATCATGTGCTCTTGCACCATTTGAAGTTATTAAATAAGATCTTAATTCTAAGCTATCTCTATAATGTCTTGCATCAAGATACGGTCTTCCTGTTGCAATCATAAATTTTACACCCCTATCTTCAATCTTTTTTTATAATATTTGCTGTATGGTCAGAAATTTTATGACTAGATGTTAACAAAGTTCCATCCATATCACAAACTATTAATTTGTATTTCATTTTCACCCTTATTTAAAACAATTTACTATCTTTTATTATAACATAGGCTCATCTATATTGATAAACTTGAATATTTTTAGCTAAATAAAAAAATGGTAAAGCTCTTACCATTTTCTAAAAAATATTTATTCCATTTTTATAGATTTCTAATAATCGTTTAAAAATATATAGGTATAATGAATGAATAATTAGTTAGTTACTATTCATCATCATCTTCATCATCTTTATCAGAGAAACTTGCCTTTCTATTTTGAAAAGCAACAAATAACATAATCGCTATTCCTATTGCTGGATATTTCCAGAAACTTGCTTCTGTTAATGCTTCCTTTAATAGATTTTTGTCAAATATTAATTCAGACATTGACATTCCATATTCTTTTCTATTATAGCACAAAAGATTTAAAAATGCTCCATAGATTATTCCTATAGCATTTAAAATTACTCCTAAAAACAAGACCTAAGCTTCTACTTGCTCCTTTTTACAAAAATGATTGTAACCTAGTAGTGAAATTGTAACTCCTACTGCTGAAGACCATGAACTAAAAAAATTCCTAATCTTGCTACACCAAAGTATAGTGCACAAGTTACTAAAAGCACCTCCAATTACACAGATAAGTCCCATAAAAATTCGATTTTTTTGTTCAGTTTGAAATTCTTTCATTTTTCTCCTTCTATATTACTTTTAATAAAGGTGAATCTCACCTTCAAACTTATATTAAGTTTCAAGATAAAATTCACCTTTGTATATATTATCATTTTTCTTCTATTTCCAAATAATTTTTGAAACATATAATTGTTTTTCAGTGTAAATTCTTGGTTTTTACTACAAAAACTTTCTTTTTATTTCATCTAAAAATTCTATAGAATTCTCTGTATTCTTTTTGTGCTTCTTCAATATTCACAAGACTAAATTCAATAGTATCATTAGGAATCATTTGAGCAAGTTTAGGTAAATCTGCTTTTTATAACAGTGGCAATCTTAGTATAACCTCCTGTTGTTTGTCTATCTGCATAGCAAAATTATTGGTTGTCCATTACTAGGGACTTGTATAGAACCAAAAACAGCAGCATCAGATATTATATCTGTTTTATCTTTATGTTTTATAACTTCTCCTATAATCTCATACCCATTCTATCTGCATCTTTTGTAACTTGATATTTATTTTTCAAGCATAGTTTTATAGAACTTTCTTCAAAAATAATCATCTTGAGGTCCCTAAAACTATTCTGATATTTTTGATTATGACTATATGTAGGAATATATTTTTATCTAAAAGTATTTTTCTTAGATAAAACTTTTAACATTTTTAAAAGTTAATAATATCTCCCATCTTTAGTTTCCTACCTTCAAAACCACCTAATTTAGATTTCAAAAGAGTAGATTTACTTCCCATAACAACAGGAACATCTATTTCAGCTGAGAAAGCTAAATAAGCTCTCATTCCTGATTTCAAATTTCCAAAAGAAAGATTATCTCCTTTTTACATTTATAGATTCCACATTTTAACATCTTGATTATTTATTTTAGCTTGAATTTCTCCTCCTGTGATAGCTATTGTCACATCAAAGTCAAACTCCAATGTAGGTCCTAAAAAAAGGAATTTCTAAGACTGCATTATTTTTTTATCACTTTCAACAAGATAGTTAGCTACTGTAAAAAGTAAATTCATCCATAACTCCAGATACAGGAATACCAAATTGTTGATATCCTATTCTTCCAATATCTTGAACAGTTGTACATAATCCAGGTTTGTGAACTTTTATACTAGGCATTTAGCTCACCTCTCTTAATTTTACGAATATTTAATTTATATTCATTATTTTTCTACTTTTTTTCAAAATATCATTGTATTCTTCTTCTGAAATAGAAACATATCTTACATAGTCACCTGAACTAATATATACAGGTGTGTCACTATCAGGATTATATAATTTTAAAGGAGTTCTTCCAATAATTCTCCAACCACCAGGAGACATTGAAGGATACATACCTGTTTGTTTTCCTGCTATTCCAACAGAACCTGGATAAATTTGTAGTCTTGGACTTTCTAATCTAGGAGTTGCAATTTTTTCTGACATCCCTCCTAAGTAAGTGAATCCTGGCATAAATCCAAGCATGTAAACTAGATAGTCTGTACCTGTATGAATTTTTAATAACTTCTTCTTTAGAAAGTTTATTATGTTCTGCTACATAAGATAAAATCAGGTCCAACTTCATCATTGTATAAAGTAGGGATTTCTACTAGAGTAACTTCTTCTCCTTCAGCTGTTTCAAGATCGTTATTTAAGAAAGTTTTTTTAATTTTTTTCAACTAAAGTATTATAATCAATTTTTTTAAAACATCATAATTAATAAGTAAAGAACAATATGTTGGAACAAGTTCAACTATTCCATCTATATTTTCTTTTTTTATATCATCCATCATTTTTCTAATTTTTATTAATATCAACAGAGATTTCATTTCCAAACTCTATAACTAAAAGCTGAATCTCCAGAAAATAAAAATTTTACTGAATTTTCCATTTTTATACCTCCATTAAGCAAACAATTCTGCTAATTTTGCTAGAGATTTTACTCCTATATATGCTGTTACAAGAACAACTATCCAACCTAAATAGAATAAAAATATTTGAGTGTTTATATTTTCCAACTATTCCTTCTTTTACTAGCTATTAAAGTAATTTAGCTAAAGTAATAGGTAAGATAAGTCCATTTAATGAACCTGCTAAAACAAGTAATTTTTACTGGTTTACCTAAGAATATAAGTATTAAAGTAGATACAACAATGAAAACCTATTATAACAAAAATTTTTCATTATCTTTAACAACTTTAAATAATGTTTTTTTAAGAAAGAAACACTTGTGTATGCCGCACCTACAATTGAAGTTAAAGTTGCTGCTAAGAATACTAATCCAAATATTTTGTATCCAACAGTTCCTGCTGCAATTTTTAAAAAGCATCTGCTGCTGGGTTTCCAGCATCAAGTTGATTTCAAGAGATACAACTCCTAAAACAGCAAGGAATAAGAATATTCTTACTATTGTAGCAACGCTCATTCCTAATATTGCTGACTTATTAACTTGTGGTAAATTTTCTTCACCAACTATTCCTGCATCTATAAGTCTATGTCCACCAGAGAACATAATATATCCTCCAACAGTTCCACCAATTAACGTGATTATAGCCATTAAGTTTTTATAGAACTAGGAACGAAAGTTTCTTTTTACAGCTGACCCAACAGGTGGATTAGTTGAAAAAGCAACATAACCTATAAGTAAAAATCATCATTGCACCTAATACTTGAGTTAATTTATCCATAAGTTTTGAAGCTGATTTAAAAGAGAATATAATTACTCCTAAAGCCCCACTTATAAGGGCAGCTATTTTTAAATCTAAATCAAATAAAACTTGAAAACCTAATGCTGCTCCTCCAACATTTCCTATATTGAAAGCCAAAACCACCAAGACAAACTAAAAATGTTATAAAAATATCCAAGTCCAGGCAAAACACTATTTGCAATATCTTGTCCTCTCATTTTAGAAACTGCAAGAACTCTCCACACATTTAATTGTGCTACAAAAGACATTATAACTGAAGCTAATATTACAAAACCAAATGTTGCTCCCATATCCTTTGTAAAAACTGCTGTTTTGAGTCATAAACCCAGGACCTATTGCTGATGTTGCCATTAAAAAATGCTGTCTCTAAAAGAACCGATAAATTATTTTTCTCCATTTTAACACCTCATCTTATTATATAAACTCATGTAATGATTTTACTTCTATGCCATTTTCAATTAAAGCTTTTCTTATTCTTTCAACAAATTCAATAGCTTTTTGGATTATCTCCATGTACACAGATAGAGTCAGCAGCTATATCAATTTCTTCTCCATTTACAGCTGTAACTTTTTTAGTTTTTACCATCTTTATAACTCTGGAATAGCTTCATCTGGATCTTTTACAAAAGCTCCAGGAAGAGTTCTATTAACTAGAGTTCCATCTGCATTATATCCTCTGTCTGCAAAAACTTCTTCTGCTACTTTTAAACCTCTTCTTTTAGCTTCTTTAGCCATGTAACTTCCACTTAGAGTCATAACTATTATATCCTTGTTAAATTCTTCTATACCGTCTAAAACAGCATCTGCTAGATTTTTTTCAACAGCTGCCATGTTGTAGAAAGCTCCATGCAACTTCATATGTTGAAGTTTAACACCATTTGCCTTTGCAAAAGCATCTAAAGCACCTAATTGATATAACATATATGCTCTGGCTTCCTCAGGACTTATAACCATTTTCCTTCTACCAAAACCTAAAAGATCGGGGAATCCTGGGTGAGCTCCAACTGCTACATTATTTTCTTTGGCAATTTTTATAGTCTTGTCCATTATTAATGGATCACCTGCATGCCAAGCACAAGCACAGTTTACACTAGTAACACATTTCATAATTTCTTCATCCATTCCTAGTTTGTAAGCTCCATAACCTTCACTCAATGTCTGAATTTAAATCCACATAAAAATTTCATAATTCTCCTCCTTACGGTATAAAAAAATTCACTTCTATTGTTTTTTTATGCCTATAAAAGATATAATACTTTTTATTTTAAGTTGTCAATATATTATTTAAAAATATACTATTTAAGTTTATTATGTAATATTTTTTTAAATTGACTTAAACTTAATTTTGTTAAGTAAAATTTGACATATAGATTAAAAATATGTTAATCTTAGTTTAAAAAGCACCTCATAGCTCAATTGGATAGAGCATCTGACTTTCGGATCAGGGGGTTGTGGGTTCGAGTCCCACTGAGTGCGCCATGCATTATTTATATACTAATTAGGGGCTGTTATAAATTAATAGAAAGTAAAAAAATAGAGACAATAAAAAAATAATTTTATCATCTCTACCTAATTTCTTTTTAATTATAAAAATTTAACTAATTCTTCATTACTTCTACGAATAGTATGTAGTTTAGAAGGTCTATCATCTTCTCTATGATATCCTAAGCTAAGAACTGCAAACAACTTTCACATTTTCAGGAATATCTAAATTCTTTTTACAAGTTCAGGTGTTATACGCCCTATCCAACAAGCACCCAAACCAAGTTCTTCTGCCATTAACATCATGTGTGTAATAACAATTGAAACATCTATATCTCCACTTTCTCTATCTCCATCTAAATCATTTCTCCATACTTCATCAACATTATAACCACAGACTAAATAGCAAGGAGCTTTATAATTATATGCAAAAATCTTTCATTAATTTTTTTCTTTTTGCTTCTTCACTTTTTACAACATAAATTCTTTTGTGGTTGATTATTATGAGAAGTTGGAGCAACTCTTCCAGCCTCTAAAAATTTTATTTAAATCTTCCTCTTTAACATTTTCTTCTGAATATCTTCTACAAGTGTATCTATCACTCATAAGTTTTAATAATTCCATAATTTTCCTCCTAACTATTTTAAAAATTTGATATGTTTATACATTATAATATTTTTTTCAAATTTATTCTATAGTTTCTTTTTATTTCTTTAACAGATTCAAAAAACAAAAATCAGGTACAAAAATTGTTTCTTCTAACATTTTTATCTGTTTCACCACTCATAACTAAGATAGAAGTTAGACCATTATCTATTCCTGTTCTGATATCTGTGTATAGTCTATCTCCAACCATTGCAAGTTCAGATTTTTTTAAATCATATTTTTCTATAATTGCATCTATTATATGTCTATTAGGTTTTCCTATAACTGTTGGTTCTTTTCCAGTTGATGCTTTTTATAAAGGCCATCATTGCTCCAGCATCAGGCATAAATTTCCCGTTTTTCTAAAGGACAATTGAAATCAGGGTGAGTTGCTATATATTCAACTCCATTTGCTATATATTCACAAGCTATCCATAATTTTTTTCATAAGTTAGAGTAGTATCAAAACCCTAAAACAACAAAGTCTATATCCTTATTTCTTTCTTTTACTAATTCAAAACCAGACTTTTTCAAACTCATGTTCTAAGTCTTTAGTTCCTAGTAAAAAAATACTTTTTGCTCCTTTTTCTTTTTTTAGTTAAATATATTGTAGTTGCTTTCACCTGAGCTAAAAACATCTTCTCTATGAGCTTCTATTCCTAATTTATTTAATTTTTCAACATACTTATCTTTATTTTTGATGAATTATTTGTTAAAAAAATATATATCTTATATTTTTTTCTTTTAATTTTTCTAAAAATTCTTTTTGCTCCATCTATTAATTCATTTCCTAAATAGATAGTTCCATCCATATCTAGCAAAATAACATTTTATATCTTTTAAGTCCTTCATATATCCTCCAATATATAAAAAGACTACTGCAAACCTTAAGTTAAAAGTAAAAAATAAGTGAGTTACGAATGAGATTTTAGATGAAAAATCAAAATAGAATGAGCCGAGAATTTTCGACGTGTTTGAGCTAACCTGTTAGCGAGTTGGTCGAATTTACAGCGAATTCTTGATTTTTCATCGTTAAGAAATCTACTCAGTAACGAACTATTTTTTTACTTTTTATTAATTGCAATAGCCCCTTCTTATTTTTTTATTTTAAAAAAATAGATTTGGTATAAATAATGCTATAGATTCTGAGTATGTTACTACAAATAGAACAACTAAAAAGTGCAACTATAAATGGCCATACTTCTTTTATGAATCCCTCTAGCCGTACTCCCTACAATAGAACATACAGTAAACATCATAGAACCAAATGGTGGAGTTAATCCTCCTATCATTATGTTAACTATAAATATTACTCTGAAATGTAATGGATTTACACCTAAAAGCTTTAACTGCAGGAACTAAAAAGTGGAGCAAGTATAACTAGTGCAGCTCCTCCTTCTATAAAACATTCCAACAAATAGAAGAAGTAAGTTTATTACCATTAATAACACAAATTTATTATCAGTAAAGTCCATTAAAGAATTTGTTATAAATTGTGAATTCTTTTCTAAAGTCATATAGTATCCAAAAACTTTAGCAGAGGCAATTATTATCATAACTGCTCCTGTACTTTTTACTGTTTCCATAAGTATTATAGGGATATGATGAAGTTTTAATTTCTTATATACAAAGAAACCAACTAAGAAACAGAAAAATACTGCAACTCCTCCAGCTTCTGTTGGAGTGAAGATACCTATTCTCATTCCCATAATAATCCCGAAAGGTATAGCCAAAGCCCAAATTGATTTTTATAGCTTGTCTTAAAATTTCACTAGGTCTTGCCATTCTTTTCTTGATGGATTATATCCTCTTTTTAGAGATTATATATACCGTTATCATCATAGATAGAGTCATTAAAAATTCCTGGAGTATATCCTGCTAAGAACATGTCACCTACAGGAACATTGGCAATTAACGCATAAAGAATTAAGTTAGTTCCTGGTGGAATAACAGGGCTAATAGCAGATGAAGCTGCTGTAACAGCTGCTGAGAATTCTTTTGAGAAACCTTTTTAATCATTTCAGGAACTAGAATTTTTAGATTCCATAGCAGCATCTGCATTGGCAGAACCAGAAAATTCCTCCCATCATAGCACTTAATAGACAGTTTACTTGAGCAAGTCCACCTTTCATATGTCCAGCTAGAACTTCAGCCATGTTCATAAGTTCTTCACTTATACCTGAATAGTTCATTACAGATCCAACCATTATGAAGAATGGTACTGCAAATATGGAAATGATTCAACAGATGTAACAAATTGTTGTATAACCATGTCCATAGACATAGTTGTGTTTAAGAATATAAAATAAAATAATGCCGATCCCATCAGAGCAAAAAGCTATTGGGATATTCAAAAAGAATAATACGAATAATACAATAACTGGATATAAAGCTTCCATTTTTTTCCTCCCTTACTAGTTACCTTTACTTAAAAATGCTTTTTAAAAACTTTCTATTGTAAAAATTATTGAATATAAAAGTCATCAATGCGAAACTTATTACAATAGAAATATTAATATAACCATAAGAAAGTTCTAAAGCTGCAGTTATTTTTTTGATGAAGACATTACGTAAGTTAAACTAAATAAACACATAAGTCCACTTAAAACAGTAAGTAAAATATAAGTTAAAAATTCTACAACATTTCTAATTTTTTTCAGGTAAAAGAACAACAATAGCTTCAACTCCTATTAGTCCTTTTTTTCTCATATGCAGCAGCAGTTCCTAAAAATATAGTCCAAACAAAGCAACCAACTGCAATTTCTTCTGTCCAGAAGTAAGTAAACTTTAAAAAAAGTATCTAGTGAAAACGTTCATGATAACAACAACAGTTGTTATAGAAATGAATACACTTCCTACATATAATTCAAATTTTTTTAAAAAAATCTTTCATTCTAAGCCTCTCTTTTAGGTGTAAAAACAGGCTGTTGCAAAAATTAAATGCAGCAGCCTCTATTACATTCCTATAAATAAAAAAATTTAATAAATAACTATTTTCCATTCTTAATGTCTTCTCTGATTTGAGTAAGATTTTCCATAATCTTATTGTAAATTCCAGGAGTCCATTTAGGAATTTTTTTCATAAACTGGTGCAACAGCTTTATTGAATGCTTCAGCATCAACTTCATGGAAAGTAACTCCATTATCTTTTAATGCTTGAGCTTGTTCATCTTCTAATCTTTTGAGTTTCAGTTAGGTTATCTTGAGCACCTTTATCAAATTCTTCTTGGATTATAGTTCTTTCTTCATCAGTTAAACTATCCCAACATTTCTTTTGAAATACATACTGCAGATACTCCTAATAAGTGACGAGTTAAAGAGTATTCTTTAACGTTTTCATATTGTTTTGTTCCATAGTAACTTAAGATGGATCCTTCAAGTCCATCTATAACTCCTTGTTGTAAAAGCAGCATAAGTATCTGGATAAGGCATTGCTACTGGGTTTCCTCCCATAGCTTCTATAGTATAAGTATATAATTGGCTAGTAGGAACTCTTAATTTTTAATCCTTTCATATCTTCAGGAGTTTTTATAGGTTTTTTTGGCTTCAATATTTCTAAATCCAAATAACCAATCTAAAGATAGAACTTTAATTCCTTTTTCAAGTGCTTGAGCATTTAAGTCTTGAACTAATGGAGTTCTTACCATTCTTAAATATTCTTCAAAACTTTGATATAGCATAGGACCAGTTACAGCATTATAATCTGGAATATAGTCTCCCTAAGAAGTTAACTCCATCAACTAATATCCAATCTGAACCATTTGCAACTTGTTCCATACCATCTTTACCTATAGGTAAAGTTCCACTTGTGAATAATTGTAATTCTAAACTTCCATTACTTCTTGCATTGATAGCTTCAACAACTTTAACTAATGATTTAGCTGTTTGTTCATCATCAACGAATTTTGTAGTAACTTTAATAACTCTTGCTTCTTTTTTTAGCTTCTCCCCTTCTTTAGTTGCTTCTTCTTTTTTCCACCACAAGCAACTAATAATAAAGTGAAAAAGTGATAAAAAATTAAAGATAAGATCTTTTCATGACTTCCTCCTGTTTTTCCTCTAATATCTAGTTTTTATTTTCTGAAATCAATTATTAAAAACTCTTGATTTCTACATACCAACTCATATTAACACATGCTCATATATATGTCAACAAATTTATGAAAAATTTTATAATTTTTTTAATTTTATTTGTTTTTAAAAAAAGTACATTTTTACAATTATAATTCAAAAAAACAAAAAAATTATAATGTCTTTTTTTACTTTTCATTTCTAAAAATGATATAATAAAAAATAAATCATGAACTGATATTTTTATATAGATAGGGTGATAATATGACTAGAGATGAAAAGTTAAATAAATTGATTGAAGATATAAAAATGATGAGGAAAATAAAAAATACACTGAGCAAGGTATCGATCCTCTTTTTCTGCTCCTAAGGAAGCAAGGATAGTTATTGTAGGGCAAGCTCCTGGCTTAAAAAGCTCAAGAAAAATAAATTGTATTGGAAAGATAAAAGTGGAGATAAATTAAGACTTTGGACTGGTATAGATGAAAAGACTTTCTATAGTTCTAATTTACTTGCTATTATTCCTATGGACTTTTATTATCCTGGTAAAGGGAAGAGTGGAGATCTTCCACCAAGAAAAAGATTTTGGAGAAAAAGTGGCATAATAAGATTTTTAGAATTACTTCCTAATGTTGAATTATTTATATTGATTGGAAAAATATGCACAAGAATTCTATTTAAAAGGGCGAACTAAAGAAAATTTAACAGAAACTGTTCATTCTTATAAAGAATATCTCCCTAAATTTTTTTCCTATAGTTCACCCTTCACCTTTAAATATTGGATGGTTAAAGAAAAACCCTTGGTTTGAAAAAAAGAAGTTGTACCTGAATTAAAAAATGGTAACAAAAATTATGAAAAAAATAGTTACATCTCCAATGTAATCTTTGTTCCCTTTCCAAGTTCACTATCAACTTGAATATCAATATCTAATAAAGAAAGTATTTCATTTACAATAGAAAGTCCTAAACCATAACTTTTTGATTTCTCTATTTCTGGCTTCATCTTCTCTGTAGAATCTTTCAAAAATATGTGGTAGGGCTTCTTTTGATATTCCTAGCCCAAAAATCTTCTATTATAACTTTAATTTTTCTTCCTTTTTTTCTAATATAACATTCACTGGATTATTATTTCCATATTTTATTGCATTCTCAATTAAATTCTTAAATAGTAGTCTTAAAAGAGCCTCATCTGAATCCATAAAAATTTTCAGAAGAACTATAATTTATAAGCTCGATCAGGGATATGCAAAATTTAAATTATCTATTGTTTCCTTTAAAATAGTATCTAAATTTACAGATTTTTCTACAACTAAATTTTTTTACTTTTAGCTAAAAAAATAAAAAGTTTTTTTCAGTTAAGTCCTGCATATTTTGTATTTCTTTTTTTAAAACAATCAAACTTTCATCAAGAACTTCCTTATCATTTTTTTCCCCCAGTCATTAAGCATATCCACATAACCTTTTAAAACAAAGATTGGAGTTTTTCAATTCATGAGAAGCATTATTCACAAAAATTACTTTTGTGATTGAGATTGTTCTTCAAGTCTTGTTAACATGTTCTTAAAAAGATTTTTGTAAAAATACTAAATTCAATAAAATTTTTCTTCATTATGAATTTTTAATTTTTAGAATTAAAAATCATAGTCTTGAGTAAAAAAATTTTTAAATTGTCTATTGAATTTTTAAATTTATCAAAAAAATTTTCTTTTTGAATTTTAATAATTATAAATAGACAGAAAAGCAAAAAGAATACAAAAACTAGCAAAGGCATTTATAATAAGTTTTCTATCTCTAACATTTCTTCTGGTTATATTAACTTTCACTTCATTAAAAATTATCAGGTTGATAAATTTTTTTGTGACCGAATAATAGTCTAAAAAGTTATGTCTCCTATCTGGTAAGTATGGTGCTTTTAGCATATTTTTTTATCATTATAGAATATTTCTAAATATACATCACGAAGTTTAGGGGCTTCTTCCACTATTTCCATCAAAATTTCTTCTTTTTGACTTAGAAGATATATCTGTTCTTTCATCTAAAAGCAGTCATTTCATACTCTATATATTCTTCTACAAGTTTTATATCATTTTCATTTTCTTTCCAAAGATAAATCGAAAAGTTTATTATGATAAAAACAGAGAATACCGCAAACAAAAAAATATAACCCAATAGTATGTTTTTTTAATAATTCCTTAGATATCTTTTTTTCATTTTTTTAATCCTCTTTATATTGAAATATATAACCAAAAACCACGAATAGTATGTATATATTTATTTTCTGTATCCATCTTTTTTTCTAAGAGAATTGATATACACATCTACAATTTTCTCTTCACCATCAAAAATCATAGCCCCAAACTCCAGTTAGAATTTTCTCTCTGAACAAGAGATTGCTCTATTTTTTTCATAAAAATATTCTAAAATTAAAAAAATTCAGTTTTTGTAAGACTTATTTCTTTTTGATTGATAAATACTTTTTTTAGTTGTTAAATCTAATTTTATTTCATTTTTCAAAAATATATTTGTTTATCACTAGAATTTTTCTCTATTTCTTGTTACAACCCTTATTCTAGCCAACAATTCTTCTATAGCAAAAAGGTTTACAGATATAATCATTAGCACCCTAAATCTAAAAAGTTCAACCTTATCTAAAAACATTGTCTTTAGCTGTTGTAATTATAATAGGAGTATCTGTTAATTTTCTAAATTCTTGACATAGTTCTTTTCCAGATTTTTTTAGGTAACATTAAATCCAACAAAACAACATCATAAGAATTCTTTTTAAATAATTCTAGTCCTTCTTCTCCATCATAAGCTGAACTTACCATATAGCCCTTGTGTTTTAATTCTAACGATAATAATCTTTGTATATTTTTTTATCATCTTCAATTATTAATATTTTATTCATATCTATCACCCAAAAAAATAATATCATAAATATTAATTTTTTTACTAGATTTTAACCAATTTTTAATAAATCTATGTTATAATAGAAATGAAAAAAATAAATTAGAAACAGAATTATTCTTGGTTAAAATCACAGTTACATACTTATAAAGTATAGCAACTATGTAATACATTAATCATAGATTTTGACAATATAGTAAGTGTTTTTAATATAAGGAGATTTTGAAATGTTTTTCAACAAGAAGAAAAAGATATATTTGTCTTAGTAGTTCTTTTCACTTTTTGCTTATTTATCAATTATTGCAATAAGAGAAATAGATAGTGCAGAAGCAAGAAATTTTATAGCAGCACGTGAGATGCTAGAAAAATTCTAGTTGGTGGTCTCCAACAGTAAATGGACATTTTTATTTTGAAAATCCTCCATTACCAACATGGCTAACAGCCATTATAATGATGATAACGCGTTCTCATTCAGAGGCTATTTTAAGAATACCAAATATGCTTTGTTGCATTTTTACGGTTTTATTTTTTTATAGAAGTATGATTAGAATAAAAAAAGATAGATTATTTGCCTTTTTATGTTCTTTTGTTTTACTTAGTACCTTTATGTTTATAAAGTTAGAACAGAAAATACCTGGGATATTTATACTTATACCTTTGCTTTCTGTGCTTCACTAGCTTTTTTTACTTATATGTGAGAGATGGGCAAAGAAAAATTTATATAGAATGGCTATACTTATTTTTCCTTTTCTTTTTTTAAGTAAAGGCCCTGTAGGTTTCTATTCTGTTTTTTTATTCCTTTTTACTTGCTCATTATATTATTTTTTTCCAAAAAGAAATATTTAAGAAAAGAACTTTTTTTGTTCTTTTAACTTTAGTTATTAGTATTGCTCTTTCATTAATTTGGGCTTTTTTTCTATGTTTTTTTAATCATGGAGATTTCTTTTTTTATCTATTGTTAAAGATGAAGTTAATGCTTGGGCAACAAAAACATCACCGTAGCTTTTATCTTCTATACAGATTATTTTTGTCTATATGGGTTCTTGGCTATTCTTCTCTATCTTTGTTATCTTTAAAAATACCTGAGAAAAAAAGAAGAAAAAAAGTTTTTTTGGCTTTTGGACTATATTATCTTTTAATTTTTATATCTATCATACAAATGAAGAAAAAGATATGGTCTACCTATATATTTGACATCATCTATAACTATTGGACAACTATGTATATATTATTTTTAGAAAAAAACTTATGCTGAACTAAAAAAAGAGAAAAAAACTTTACTTATAATACAACAATTATTTTTTTACTTTTTGTAATTTTTTTGCAAGTTTAATTTTTCTTAACTTATTTTTGGTTATATAAAGAAAGAAATTTCTTTTTGGATTATTTTTTTCTTTATGCTGCCTTTACATCTTTTTATTCTTATTTCTATTCGCAGTTGGTTATACAGAGATAAGTTATGCAAAAAGAGTTATAATTTTCTCAGGTTTAACTATGTTACTTGTAAATTTTTAGTTCTTCTTGGATACTTGAAAGCAAGTTTATGCAAAAATAACCTATTAAAATTTAGAATGCCTATAGATGAGGAAATTTTAAAAAGTTCTGATCCTATATATGCAGAAGCTTATGATATTGAAGATGTTTGGAAATTAGGAAAACAAATAAAAAACTTTAAATAAAAAAATATGCCTGATGAAAGAGAAATCATATTTTTTTAGGAAAAGAGGAACCTAAAAAGTTTATCTAAAGTCTATGAAGTAAAAAAAGTTTATGAATATCAAAAAGTTACTCATAAAATGGAAAGAATATATATATTAGAAAGAATTTACTAATACAATGCTAAATTACTAGAAAAATTGAAAAAAAGCTAATCTTGATTCTTAAAAAGTTTCAAAATTAGCTTTTTATAAAAAAATAATTGACATGGGGCTGTTACAAATTCATAAAAAGTAAGATTATAATGTGCAACAGTCCCATAACATTTCTTGTAAGGAGGAGATAATTATGAAAGAAAAAAATATTTATCCTTGTGTAGTTTATGAGGAAGATGGTATATATTATGCAAATTTTTAAAGATTTTTGATGCTTGTTTTACAGACGGAGAAAAATATAGAAGAAGTCATAATTAATGCTAAGGATGTACTAGAAGGAACTATTTTTAGCTTATTAAAAAAATAATTTAGAAGTACCTAAACCAACATTAACAAAAACCAAATTTAGAAAACACTGAATTTTTAGTTTATATAGATATTTGACTAACACCAATTATTGATAAAGTAAAAAAATCAAACAATATAGAAAAACATTGACTATACCTAAATGGCTAAATGATGAAGCTGAAAAACATTCTTCTGAACCTCTCACGACTGACACCCTACGAGTGCTAGAGTCGAGAGGTTCTTATACTATTTAGTTTCTTTTTGAATATCTAGTATTCAAATACTAGCTAATTTCCTTAAGACTTTAATGGACGAGCTCTCCGTTGAGAACATTTACGTCCTGTTGGCTCGGTTCAAAACCAGTTTTTTTATTTTTAAAAATCCCATACATTTTAATGTTTTTTTACATTTCCTTTTTTTATTCTTTTCAATTTCTTCATTATGCAATTTAACAAAATTTTTAAATTCTTTTTGTGCTTTTTTTCTATATTCACTTCTTCTAAATTTTTTTACATTCTTTATTAAAAAAACGCAGAATACAAATCTCTTTGTATTTTTATTTCCTAATATTTCTATCCATCTTTTTGATAGACTTTTCTTTTTCATATTCATTTGTACTATGATTTAGTTGACTAGCTTTTTACTTTAAAAAGTATCAATTTTTATTATATTTTTTTCCAATATATTCTAATTTTCTATTTATTATTTCAATTAATAATGCAGGTGCTCTATTTGATAATGATTTTTCCAAATCTCTTTTTCTTTTTAAATTTTCCAGTTTTTTTCAGATATTTCAGTTTTCTTGCTTCTTCTCTGTAAAGCTTTTTAAAAATTCATATTTTCAACTTTTTACTATTGTTCCAATTTCTAGTATACTATTCGCTAAAAATATTATGAGATTGTTCCCTTTTTCTCTGTGATTTTTTTCTCTGTAAATTTGAAAGTTTTAACTTTGTTTTTTTACATATGATTTGCTCTTTTTTTCCATTTTTTTCTTTATTTTTCTATATTAATTGTGCCATCTTTTGTTATATTTATTAGGATTGTTTGCTCTTCTCTGTCTGTCTAATTTTTCTTTTGTAGTCTTATTTTTTTCTTTTTCATTTATTTCTATATTTTTTTAGCTAAAATCTTTAATTCTACTTTATTATCACTAACGATTGCTATTGTTGAAGTTCCTATATCAATTCCAATTTCTGTTTTCTCCACCAACTTTATGTTTTTTTAGGAGGTGTCCCTCAAAAAGTTATTTGAACATAGTATTTATTTTTTTCCATTTACAACCCTCTTAAGTAATCTACAATACAATAACTTATCTAAAAAAACAACTTTGTGCATATTTATCATTATTTTTTTTATTATTACAGGAATCTTTAAGCCTAACCAAGATATGCAACAATCTTCTTTAAAAAAATCTAAGTCCTGTAATATTACCTTTTTTTCTCTAACAGAATAGAAATTTTCATAACTTTTTAAAAATATATTTTTTTAGCTTTACCATACTTAAATTTTTCATAAGTCGCAAAAAGCTCTTTCAGCTAATTCTTGTCCCATTTGAGAACCGATATTCTTTTTAAATTTTTTTGCGTCATAGGTTTTACGTATTTATTTAATTCAAATTTAGATATTAAATATTTTTTTATCTAATTCTTTATATCTTTTAGATTGCTCTTTTTTTATCTAAATTACTGATTTCTTTTATATTCAGAAGAATTTATCATTTTTATGTCTTTTAAGGATTTCATAAAGGCAAGCATTATATATCATTCTAGCCATATTTAATCTTTTTTTCTAAAAATATGTTCTTGCCATAGTTCAGTTTTTAAAAGCTAATGTCAATACATAATTCGCCATAGTTCCTCCTTCTCATCTTTCTTTTTGAGTTTGGATATATCTTTTTATTTGTTCTTCAGTATTTTCTGAAACAGTTGCAACAAAAATAACTAGGGTTCCATAAGTGTCCATTCCATAACTTATTTTTTTATCTCAGGATGTTTTTAAAAAAGTTTTCTTGCAGAAATTCCTTTGAATATTTTCAAAATATTAGGTATGAAATGTTGAGGACTACACTCAATTAATATATGAATATGGTCTAAATCTGTTTCCATTTCTATTATTTTTTTATATTATTTTCATTAGAAATTTCAATTAATAATTCTTTTTAAAGTTTTTTTCAATATCATCAATTAATACTTTCCTTCTATATTTTACACACCACACTATATGATATCGATCTGTTGTTAAATTTATAGAACTATCATTTTTTTCAAATTTCTTTTTCGCATAGTCATTAGAAGGTCTTCCTAAACTTTCAAGTCCTTTTTCATTATTACTTTTATCATCAGCAACTTTTTTTATCTTGTCTACCAGCAAGTCCATCTCTAATATGCGAAATTTCTTCAAATACTGTTCCTAATAATTCAGATATACTACCTATTTTATCAGTATTTATTGGAATTAGAGTTCTTCCAGTTTCCTTATCAATATAGGCAGCACCAACACTACCTTTACTATCTTTTTGGCATAGTTGAAGTATCTAAATATACTAAACTTACATTTAAACCTAAATCATTTCCAGTAGCTTCAATAATATTTCTTAGACCTTCCTTATATTCATCAGCACCTATTTTATTTGATTTATATGCTTCATTTAATAAATTTAAGCTATCTCCAGATATATTATATAAATCTGTTGCTCCTCTTTGAGCTCTTAATATACCAAAAAAGTTTCTTTTATCTTCACCTTTATTATCTATGGTATTCGCGATAACATTTCCAATATCATTTATTTCATCCAAAGAAGATATCTAAATTTATTTCTAAATATTAGGAACAAAAAAATATCAAAACCTCAAAAAAATATACTTTCTATTTTTTTCTATTTTATATTCTTTATTTATATTTGTATCTTTAATATAAATATAAAAATAATATTCCCCTGTATTAGTATGATCTAACTCTATTTTTTTCATTTTCTTTACTAAAAACTTCTAAAAGAAAAATTTTTGAAGAGAATAAAATTTTACTATTTTCACTCTCATTTAAATTTTTCTAATTTACATATATTTATATTAATATTAGTTCTTCCCAAAAGTTTATTTTTTTATAGTATATCTCAATTTTTTTCTTAAAACTAAATTGCATGTATTATCATATAATATAAAAATTTATTTTCCCAGAATATAAAAATATCAACACTCTTTAAATTTGGTATTTTTGTAAATTTCTCTATGTTATATTTTTTTCATGGCTATTTATAGTATACTTACCCTTAGTTCTATATGTAACACAAGCTTTTAAAAAAATAATATTATTAATATTACTAATATAACTAATAAAAATTTTTTTAAAAAAATATTTTCGCATAACATTCCCCCTGTTCCTATCTTAAATTAGTATTTTTTTAATTTTTTTCTTTCTTCTATTTCTGTTTGTTTCCTATTATAGAAATCTTTTAATTCTTTCTCTCCAACAGTATTATAACCTTTATCAGTAAGCTCTTCATATTAAATTTTTTTGTGTCATAGGTTTTTACATACTTATTTAATTCAAATTTAGATATTGAATATTTTTTTATCTAATTCTTTATATCTTTTAGATTGCTCTTTTTTTATCTAAATTACTGACTTCTTTATATTCAGAAGAATTTATCATTTTTCTATGTCTTTTTAAGAATTTCACTAAGGCAAGAATTATATATCATTCTGGCTATGTTTAGTCTCTTTTTCTAAAAATATGTTCTTGCCATAGTTCAGTTTTTTTAAAAACTAATGTCAATACATAATTCGCCATAGTTCCTCCTTCTCATCTTTCTTTTTGAGTTTGGATATATCTTCTATATTTTACACACCACACTATATGATATTGAATTGAATACACATATCCTCTTCCAAAAATTAATATTCGATATTTTTTTATTATCATTTTTTTATTATACTATATATATTTAACTATTTCAAATTTTTTTGTAAACAAAAAAATATGCCATTCATCTCACGACTAACACCCTACGAGTGCTAGAGTTGCAGTGTTCTGGCATAACTCATAAATTAATTCATTTTATAATTATCTGTTTTCTATTATAGTTTGTTTTTAGTTTTTTTCAAGCAGTATTTTAAGTAATGATGTTTTTAATTTTTTTAAGATAAAAAATTTCTAAAAATAATAACTTATTTTCATGTTATAATAAAAAAATAAAAAGGAAAAAAATATGTATAGCAAAGAGGAACTTTTAATATTTTCAATTATAAATTCAAAAATGTGATATAGGTACACAAAAATTTAATTAATAAGATTTTTAAATTTTCAAATAAAGAAAAATCTTAATTTTTTTCAATTTAAATAGAGAAGATAAGATTGAATTTTTTTAAATAACTTTCTAAGTCAAGAAAAATATAGAAAAAAATTTTTAGATATTTTTTTAATAAAGATAATTTCTATAAATTTGAAATAGAAAAAAATATTTAAAAATCTGTAAAGAGAAAAGTATTAATATCTTTTTATCATTCATATGAAAAATTATCCAAAAAAAGCCTAATAAATATAAAAAGAAAGTCCCTATGTAATCTTTTGTAAAAGGAACTTTGCCAATAGATAAAGAATTAGAAAAAGGCTTTTTGCAATAGTTGGAACAAGAAAAAGCTTCTCGAGAAGGAATAAACTTTGCTAAGGATATTGGAACTTATCTAGCCAAAAAAATAATATCTATAATATAAGTGGTCTAGCTTTTAGGAATAGATACTATAGGGCATGAAACTTGTTTACATAGAACAGGAGCCATTTTAGGACAAGGTTTAGATTTAGAGATTTATCCTAGAGAAAAATATTAATTTAGCTGAAAAAAATTTTTAGTTAATAATGGTTTCTTATTATCTGAACTGATACCTAAACAAGAACTTTCTATGTTTTCGCTTATTAAAAGAGACAGGTTACAATCTGCTCTTAACTTCTGGAATAATAATAGCAGAAAGTGGAATAAAAAGGTGGAACTGTAAATACTTTTTAAATATGCTAAAAGAGCAAAAAAAGAAGATTTTTTTATAGCTGATATAAATAAAGACTTAATAGAAAAAGTATGGAAAAGACTTAATTATTATTAAAAAATAGTTTTTGATTTTGAGAAAAATAAAAAAACAATTTAGAACAAATAAATCTTTTTAAATAAAGAAAAAAATGCTACAATATGATTAAATAATAATTTCTTTAAAAAAGGTGAAAAAAATGTCAAATATAGATAAATTTAAAAAAATTATATAATTTTTGAATTTGAAGAAATAAAAACTGATAGTTTTGAAGAAGCTTCAGAAAAAAATATTTAGCTACATATAAAGAGGGTAAAGAAAAAGGATACATACCAGTATTTCTAACTGTTGATGAATATTTATTAAAAACTTTTTGAAATAAGTATGAAAGATGAAAAATGCTGACAGTATGATGATCTTTTTAATAAAAAAATCTTGAAAAAGCTAAAAAAATATTAATCCTATTGAGCTTTTTCAATAAATTTATAGAACAAAAATGCTGATTCTATAAAAAAGTAATGTAAATGAAGATTTTACAAAAAAATAATTATGAAATTAATGATAGCAACAAAAAAATAATTTAAAATTTTTAACTATTTTTTTAATAATGAAGGAAATTTAAAAGATAATGTTATTTTAGTAAAAGTTCCTACAACAAAGCCTTATGAAATTTTTAGCTTACTTTGGAATGGGAAGTGAAGGTATAGCTACCGTTAAATATTGGTATGAAAAGTATGGAGCAGTTCCTGTTGCCATAACTTATGATGAAATAGAATTCTATGTTGAAAGACCTGTTCTGACTTTTTGAAGAAGCTAAAAAAATTAGCAATTGAACAATATGCTTTCTGCTATGGTTTACTTTTGGGAATGTTATGATACATTAGATGAATTAGCAAGTACTATATATAAAAAATGTACACTGGTATTTTTTTGGTGGAGTTAATAAAGAACAAAAATTTTTAAAGAGGTGAATTTATGTCAAATATAAAAAGAATTTAAAAAAATGTATAATTTTTGAATTTGAAGAAATAAAAAGCTGAAAGTTTTGAAGAAATTGAAAAGAAATATTTAGCTGCATATAAAGATGGTAAAGAAAAAGGATATACTCCTGTATTTTTTTAGTTCTTGATGATAATTTACTTGAAACATTTGAAATAAATATGGAAGATGAAGATACTGATAATATGATGGATGTAGTTAATAAAAATCTTGAAGAAGCTAAAAAAATATTAATCCTATTGAATTTTTGAAAAAAATTTCAAGGGCAAAAATACTGATGATTTAAAAAGAAAATATAGATGAATACTTTTCAGAAATTGATTATGAATTTGATGACGATGATAAAAAGCAATTTAGAACTTTCAACTGTTTTTTTGATTACGATGGAAATTTTAAGGATAATGTTATCTTGGTAAAAGTTCCTACAGAGAAACCTTATGAGGTTTTAGGATATTTTTGGAATGGGTGGCTACAATGAATGTCCTTTTTCCAGCAGAACAAGTAGCTGTTGCTAAGTATTGGTATGAAAAGTATGGAGCAGTACCAGCAGCTATCACTTATGATGAAATAGAATTCTATGTTGAAAAGCCTGTTCAAACTTTAGAAGAAGCTAAAAAAATTGGCAGTAGAACATTATGCTTTTTTTGTTATGATTTAGTTGACCAATGTTGTGGAACATTTGAAGCATTAGCTGATGGCCTTTATAAAAAAATATACAATGGTATTTTTGGTGGGATTAAAAATTGAAAGTAGAAGCACTCAGAATTTTAAAAAGAATATTATGGTTATGATAATTTCAGAGAAGGACAAGAAAAAAATAATAGATGCTATCTTGCAAAAAGAAATGTTTTTAGGAATAATGACAACGGGGGCTGGAAAATCTATATGCTATCAAGTCCCTGCTTTTAGTGTTTAAAGGACTTACAATAGTTATTTCACCTCTTATATCCTTGATGAAAGATCAGTTGATAGCCTAAAAATTAATTGGAATAGAAGCAAGTTATTTAAATTCAACTTTAACAAGTGATGAGTACAATAAAATTCTTTTTAAGATAAAAAGGACAGACAAATTTATTATACATTTCACCTGAGAGACTAGAGAACAAATCTTTTTGAACTTTATAAAAACCATAAAAAATTGCAATGGTAGTTGTTGATGAAGCCCATTGTGTATCCCAATGGGGTGAAAAATTTTAGAAAAAAAGTTATTTGAGAATCGCAGATTTTTATTAGATATATCACTGATGGAGTTAAAATTCAAACTTTAGCTTTTACTGCACAGCTACACCTAAAAATAAAGGTAGATATCATAGATAAATTAAAAAAATTGAAGATCCCTTTGTTTTTTTGTTGATAACTTTAATAGAGATAATATCTATTTTAAAGTGATTGATAACACAGGACTCGATAAAGATTTAAATATAGATTCTAAAACCTTTTATCATAGATTATTTAAGAAAACATAAAGGTAAATCTGGAATAATATACTGTTCTACCAGAAAAAATGTAGATGATATCTATAGTTATCTTGTGAGTTTTGATAGAAGTGTCACTAAATATCATGGTGGTATGACTAAGGAAGAAAAGAGAAAAAAATCAAAAATTTATTCTTAAATGATGATGTTGAAATAATGGTGGCAACCAATGCTTTTTGGTATGGGTATAAATAAATCTAACATAAGATATGTCATACATGCTAATATTCCTGCTGATTTAGAAAGTTACTATCAAGAAGCAGGTAGAGCAGGTAGAGATGGAGGAAAATCTGAAGCTATTCTCATATATAATGAAAAAGGATAGAGACATACAAAGATTTTTAATGGAAAAAGAATCTGAAGGTAGAAAAAGATAAAGACTACCTTTGCAAAAAAATAAAAAAGTTTTAATAAAATGATAGAGTATGCTGAATTAAAAAAACTTGTTATAGAGAATTTATTTTAAAAATACTTTGGTGAAAAAATGATTAGAAACTATTGTGGTTTTTGTGAAAAACTGTAAAAAAAGAAAAAAATATCAAAGATTTTTTTCTCGAAGCAAAGAAGATTATTTCAGCAGTTGGAAGAACAAAGGAAAGTTTTAGGTATATCCACTCTAGCTAATATGTTAATGGGGAAAGCTGACACTAAAATGCTAAATAAGGGACTTAATAAAATTTCTACTTTTTGGCATAATGAGAGAAGATAAACAAGAATGGATAGAATCCTTTATAAATTATATGATTTCTGAAAAAAATACCTAATACAGAGTGCTGGAAGTTTTCCTGTTCTGAAATTAGGTAAAAAAACTATAAAGATATTTTTAAAATGATAATATAAAAAAATAATAAGAAAAGAAAATGAAAAAAATTGACTTTGACTATTATGAAAATGCTTTATTTAAAGAATTAAATTCACTTAGAAAGGAGATCTCAAAAAAAGAAAAACATTGCTCCCTATATTATTTTTTTCTGATATGACTCTTATAGAAATGGCAGAGAAAAAAACCAACAAATAGGTGGGAGATGTTAAAAAATTAAGGGGATAGGTAATCAAAAAAATTTACAAATTATGGAGAAAGGTTTTTAGAAAGAATTAATGCTTATAATATGGAGGAGAAAAATGAAGAAATTTCTAAAAACTATTTTTTTGCCTTATCTTTATTGATGATAGCTTTAGTGGCTTGTCAAAAAGATAAAGAGAAAGCACAGACTGAACAAGGGCAAACTGAACAAGAGCAAAAACTATGACTACCAAGAGATGCTTTATGTTAACAATGCTGGTTTCAATATATCTGGAGACTTAGTTATAATGTTTTCTGATGAAATTGATAAAAAAATCAAGAATTTAATAAATTGATTGAAGTAGAAGGGCTAGATGGGGATATAACTATCATGCCTTTTTAATAGTAAAATTATTATAAAGGGAGATTTCCAAAAAGAAGTTCCTTATTCTGTAAAAAGTTTCTAAGGGAATAAAAATCTGTTTCAGGAAATGAACTCAAATGAAGACTATACAAGATATAATTTATATGTTGGTAAAAAAACAACCTGCTTTTAGCATTTTGCAGATTATGGAAATGTTTTTACCTTCTGTAAATAATAAGAAAAATCAATTTTAATTCAGTTAATATTAAAAAGTAAAAATTAGAAATTGTAAAAATATATACTAATAATATAACTCAATATTTAAAAATTAAGTTCGAAATGAATATTCTTTAGATTGGAGTGTAAAAGAAGATATTGGTGATGTAGTTTTCTCAAAAAGAATATGAAATTGAAAGTAAAGAAGATGAAGTTGTAAAAAATAGTATAGATCTAAATGGAGTAATAGATACTAAAGGTATTTATTATGTGAAGTTAACATCTGTTGGTGAAGAAAGTATAGACTATGATATTGCAAAAATATGGAGAACCTCTTAGTTTTGGTTATGAAGATCAACCAATTTATGCTAAAAGCAACAAAAAACAATTATCCTCTCTGATATAGGTATAGTTGCTAACTCTAACGACTCTAAATTAGATATAAAAATTATTGAATCTTAATACTTTAAATCCAATAGGAAGTGCAAAACTTGAATTTATAAATTCTAAGAATCAAACTCTTGAAGAAGGTACAACTAATTCTAATGGAGAATATAGATCAAAAAGTTAATTTAGAAAATGTTTATTATGTTTTAGTAAAAATCAGGAAATGAATTTAATGTACTTTTACTTAAGCGATAGCAAAAATAAACTATGCTGACTTCGATATTGGTGGTTCATTAGAAGGTTCTGATTTAAAAACTTTATACTTACACAGATAAAGGTTACTACAGACCTGGAGATGAAATCAATGTTTCTTTAATTGCTAGAAGTAAGGAAAAAAATGAATGATGAACATCCATTTGAATATTCATTTACTGCTCCAGATGGTTCAAATAAAAATAAATAATGAAGTAGTTAAAGAATCAAAAAAATGGTTTCTACACATTTAAGATTAAGACTGATGTAAATGATTTAAATGGTGCTTGGACTTTTAACTATTAAGTTTGGTGGAAAAAGAAGTAACACAAAAAAAGTATTTATAGAGTCTAAGGTTGCAAATTCTATAGCTATTGAAGCTGATGAAGATAAAATATACTCTAAAGCTGATATAAAAGATGGATTAATGAGATTTAAATTTGACTTTAAATACCTAAGTGGAGCTAAACTGGATAAAGATTCAAATGTAAACCTTGATTATAATGTTATAGAAAGAGAACCAAGATCTAAAAAAATATAAAAAAACTTTGTTTTTTTGTTAACCCTTCAAATTATAAATATCAATTTAGAAATTTTGCAGAAACAAAGACAGATGATAGTGGAGAGCTTGAATTAAGATTAGAAATGCCTCAAGCATTGCAAAATAAAAATCTATATTTAAGTACAACTGTAAATGTTCAAGATGCTAGTGGAAGATATAGCACTGAAAATAAAGGTATTTACAATTATCAATAGAGAAAAATTCTGTTGGAGTACAAAAAACTAGATCAAAATGGAAATGAAGCTAGTGTTAAATATATTTTTATTAAATGAAAAAAACAGATAGTCTAGTTGCTGGTAAAAAAATTAAAATACAGAGTATATAATAAGCAAAATAACTGGTGGTATGACTACTATGAAGATGATGAAAAGTCATTTAAAGAAAAATATGGAAACAACTCTATTAGAAGAAGGAGAAATTACTTTGCTTCTGATGCTGAAATTCTAAAAAGTTTCTAGTCTTGCTGATGGAGTAAACTTTATTGAAATTGAAGACGAAGAAACAGGTCATAGTTCAGGAGTTTTCGTATATAACTATCACTATGGAGATAAGAAAACTGGAACAATTGAAAACTTAAAGGCTTCAACTGATAAAGAAAAAAATATGACATCGGTGATATTGCTAAGATAAAAATACACTGGTTCTATAGGTTCAAAAAGCTCTAGTAACTATAGAAAAAGATGGAAAAAAATTATAAAAGAATATTGGAAAAACTTTAACTTCAACTGAAAAATGAAGAAACAATAGTTATTGAAAAAGATTTCTTCCCTAATGCTTATGTTAGTATATCAGTTTTCCAAAAAGTATGTTGACAAACAAAATGATAGACCACTTAGACTTTTATGCTTCTCTTCCATTAATGGTTGAAGATAAATCTAAGATGCTTACTATTGATATTGATACTAAGACTGAAGTTCTACCAGCAGGTGACTTAAATATTAAACTTTCTAATAAAGAAAAGAAAAAAATGTACTACGAAGTATTCCTTTGTTGATGAAGGTGTTTTAAGAAAAAAACTGACTATAAAAAAACCCTGATCCATATAAGTTCTTCTATGAAAAGAGAGCTAAACTGGTACAAAAACTTTGATAACTTCTCTAATATCATAGAAAAAAATATTCTGATAAAGTTATGAATAGATTAAAGACAGGTGGAGGAGATTATGAAGAATTAGCAGCCGAAGCAACAGATAGAGCAAAAGTTGCTAGCGATCAAAAAGATGAACTTCAATTACAAGGGGAAGCTCAAAGATTTAAGAATCTAACTATATTCAGAGGTGTTGCTGAAAGTGATGAAAAATGGTAATGCTGAGCTAAATATAAAAGTTCCTAATTTCTTTGGACAAATGAGAGTATTTGTTGTGGCTGTTTCTGATGAAAGTTATGGAAGTGCTGAAAAATCAATTTCAGTAAAAGCTCCTGTTATAGTTGACAGCTCTGCACCAAGAGTTTTAAAAGTAGGAGATAAATTTACTGTACCTGTAACTTTATTCCCTATAGAAAAAAGCTATTGGAGATTCAGAAGTAACTTTAACTTATAATGGAAAAAAACATACAGTAAAAAAAGTTAATGTAAAAGATGGACAAAATGAAAAAAACTATTATTTGAATTAGATGCTCCAGACACAGTTGGAACAACTAAGATAGATATAGATTTCAAATCAAGTAAATATAGTTTTAAAAGATAGTATAGATTTAAATGTTGATACTAATTATCCTTATCAATATGTTGAAAAAAATCTCTTGTTTTAGAACCTAACCAAGAATTTACTTTATCTATGGATGAATACAAAGATTTCATCAATGGAAGTATTAAATCTAATATAAGTCTTTCTAGCTATCCAAAAATTAGGAATTGAAAAACTAATAAAATCATTGATGGATTATCCATATATTTGTTTGGAACAAATATCTTCAAAAGGTTTATCAATGCTATATATTGATAAATTAACTACTGATTTAGTTGAGAAGAATGATGCTAAGAATGAAATTAATACTATAATTGCTAAATTGAATAACAATTATCAATTAAGAAATGGAGCCTTTGCTTATTGGCCAGGTTCACAAGAAGAAAGCATGTCAACTATCTATGCAATTGAATTTTTAATAGAAGCTAAAGAAAGAGGATACTACATACCTGAAGCTATGTTTGAAAAATGCTCAAGCTTATCTAAATTCAATAGCTATGAGAGTGGATATACCTAAAGCAGATGTACTATATTTACTAGCTTCATTAAATGATCCTAATGTATCTGAAATGAATATATTCTTTGATAGATACTATAATGATGCTAGTCTTGTAGATAAATGGACTCTATTAGGAGCTTATGCTAAGATAGGTGAAAAAGATTTTTGCAAGAAAGGAAGCAGAAAAACTTCCTAAAAAAAGCTGAAACAAAAAGATGGAATTTACTATGCAGACCAAAATGCTAAAAATCTTAAGATACTATACTGAAATTTATGGTACTCCTGAACCTAGTCTTTATAGTTCAGTTCTTGGAACAGCCAAGAGTGATGAATGGTTAACTACTTTTGAAAAAAAGCACATATAGTACAAGCTTTTAGCAGAAGGTGAAAAAAAGTTAGTCCTGAAAAGAAAAAAATTTATCTTTCAAACTTATAGTTGATGGAAAAGAACAAAACTTAGAGCTTAAAGATGGAGAATATACTCTTAAAAAAATTTAGGTATAAAAGAAAATGCTAAGAAGATAGTTATAAAAAAATACTTCAACTAGCAAAAATATGTAAACTCTTTTGTTAAAGGAAAACCAGTTAAATATGAAGAAAAAAGATGAAAGTAAAAAAATATTACTATCACAAGAAGATTTGTTGATATGTCTGGAAAAAGAAATAGATGTTAAAAAAATCTAAAAAGCAGGAACTAGATTTAGAATGATAATCTCTTCTAAAGTAGATAACAATAATTTAGATGATATTTCTTTATTACAAATTTTTACCTAGTGGTTGGGAATTTGATAATAGTCAGGCTGGAGCACCACAAAATAGTGATCCTCAAGTAGTGCCAATGAATACAGCTGACATTGACAATGCTGAATATGGTGGAGAAATGAATATAGCTGACAATAGCTCTTATACAGATATGAGAGATGACAGAGTGGCTTACTTCTTCCCTCTATATGCTGGAGAAGATAAAGAAATTGAAATTAATTTAATTGCAGTAACTCCTGGTTCTTACAGACTTCCTGGAACAAAAAAATAGAATCTATGTATAATAAAGATTTTTAGAGCATATCTAAAAAGGCTTTGAAGTAAAAAGTATCACAATAAGATTTTATTGATATAATTAAGAGAATTTTTTTGAGAATTAAAACTTAAAAATTCTCTTTTTTTATTTACCATTGCTTTTTTTCTTTTATAAATGTTACTATAAAAAAATTTAATATTGATTAGTGATATATTTTTGAAAAAAAGATTAAGTTAAAAAAATAGGAGCTATATTATGAAAAATTAAATTAAGAATAGATAAAGATGAAGAATTTGATTATAGTGAGTCGAACTATACTATGCCCATAATTATTAATAGAACAATGATACTAGGGGTTTTATGATGTATGTTTTTTTGAAATGACAGATAATATATGGAGACAATTGCCAGAAGAATATAAAAAAAGATATATAAACATAACTGGAAAAAAATTTATAAAAAAATATGGTAATTATAATAACTGATATTACTGCATATAGTTTTAACTTTAACTATAATAATAAACAAAAAGAGAATATAGCAATGGAAGAAATTTATAAAAAAATTTTTGATAAAAAAATAAAGAAATCAATTATTTTATAACTGGTTGTGATTTTCCAAATTCATCTATGTTAGTATATTTTCAAAAATTTAGGAGAAGTATATGCAGAAGTAGAACTAGATGATATAGTTGCTATTTCTAATAAAAAAATACTTTTTAATGATTATTTTGTAGAGTTAGAAAAAGAATATAATCGTAAAAAAATAGAGAGCAAAAATCTAGCTAAATTAGAACAAATATATAATAAACAACTTATAGTAAAAAAAGTTTAGTAAATAAAAAAATATAAATGAACTTTCAAAGGAAGAAATCCAAAAAAAGTTTTTAGAAAAATTTTTTTACTTATAGACAATTTAAAAATATTTATTAGAAGTAATAAAAAAATCAAAAAGAATTTGAGATTGTAATTTCTAATAAGTTAAAAAGATGAAATAGGACATTGGTTAAGAGATATTCAAATTAAAAATAAAAAAACAGAGGAAGAAGAAAAAAATGTACCAAGAGATTAAAGAGTTTTTAAAAGGAGCAACTATGAAAAATAAAAAAATAAAAATTAGAATCTTTGGAGAATATATTAAATTTATCTGATTCTTTCTGTACAACACCAATAATAATGGATAAATCAATGATATTTGGAGCTTATGGTGTAGATTTAAATATGTCAGAATATATTTGGTATCAATTACCAGAAGAATGTAAAAAAATAAAAATATATAACTATAAGGAACATACTATAAAAAGCTATGATAATTACTCTAACTAATATAAGTGCATATAGTGTAAGCCTTAGTAATCATGAAAAAAATTTAAAGAAGCAATAACAATGGAAGAATTTTATAAAGATTTTTTTCTGAAAAATAAAAAAATAGAAAGATTTATATGTGAATGTGATTTTCCATATTCAAATATGTCTGTCTATTTCCAAAAATTTAGGAGAAATATATGCAGAATTTGAATTAGAAGATTGGGTATGTTATGAAAAAGAAGCTAAGGAAGAATGGAGATTAAAGGAAAGAGAAAGAAGAAAGATAAGAGAAATATATAAAGTAGAGCCTGAAATTATAGAAGGAAAAAGTGATAAAAACAAACTTTACTAGAAAAAAATAAATGAAGAAAAAGCCTGAATTTGCATCTTTAATAGAAAAAAATATTTAAAAACTGAAAAAAATTATCAAAAAAAGATTTTAAAAATAATTTTTTTAATATATCCTCTTATATTAAGATACTTAAATTTAGAATTTTTTTAATTAAATTTACAAAAAGTGCAGAAGAACTTAAAAATAGAAATTCCAGAAAAATATTAAATATGATATAGGATATCAGTTAGTAAATATGGAAACAGAAATTAAAACTGAGAAAGAAGATAATTTAATTAAAGAAATTAGAGATAAGTTAAAATTAAAAAAAGTATTAAAAAAAGTATATGAAGATTAGAATATTAAATTTAGAAAAAGAGAAATGAAACAAAAAAATAATCTATCTATCCCTAACTAATTCTTCTTTATTAATTGTTACAAATGAAAAATAGTTATTATTCTAAAATTTGTATTTTTACTAATTTTTAAAGTATAATACCATTAAGAAATCAAGTATAATTAATATAAAAATAATGACATAGATATTTTTAAAAATAAAAAAAGAAAAGGAGCTGCTACAAATTAGCAAATAAAATATCTATATGTACCGATTGCTAGTCGGGAATTTAAGACTACAAAAAAAGTAGTAATATCCTATTGTATTATATGTATTTTAATACATTTTTAGTAGCAGATAAGAGTTATGTTTAAAAAAATATTAATCTAAAAAAAGGTGGCTATTTTTTTATCATAACTCTTTTTATATTACTTTTTATCTATTTGATAAAAAAATATGTAAGCTATGACCCTAAAAAAATTAGTTGAGAATATCAACTATAGTAAAATTGTTTTAGATAGAAATGGTGAAATTTTTATCTGTATTTTTTTAAATAAAGATGAAGAATTTCATTTGAAATATGAAGGTGATATTCCAGAAACTTTAAAAGCTTGCTGTTTTAAACTATGAAGATAAAAAGTTTTACTCACATTCTGGAGTTGACTATCCTAGAATATTAAAAGTCTTTCTTTAATAATATTACAGGTGAAAAGAAAATGGGAGCAAGTACAATAAGTATGCAGGTTGTTAAATTGCTTGAGCCTAAAAAAAGAACATATTTCAACAAGTTAATTGAGATAGTAAAAGGCATACAAATTAGAAAGTCAGTTTTCTAAGGAAGAAATATTAAAAAAATATTTGAATAATGTTCCCTATGGTTCCAATATAGTTGGTTATTCAGCAGCAATTAAAATGTACTTTAATAAAGATGTTAAAGACCTTAGTTATGCTGAAGCTTCTCTTTTAGCAGTTCTACCAAATTCCCCTGGGATATTGAATTTAAAAAAAGAATAATGATAAACTTGAAGAAAAAAAGAAATAGACTATTAAAAAAACTTTATTGGATAAAGGATTAATAGATGAAAGACAATATAAATTTAGCTTACTTGAAAAAAATTTCCTAATAAAATTTATTACTATGAGAAAAAAAGCACCGCAATTTTCTATATTCTTAAAAAAATAGATATAAGGAAAAAAATTATAAGGTCAACATTGGACTATAAATTACAGAAAAAAAGCTAGAAAAAAATAGTTCATGATTACTCAAATACAATGAAGGATACAGGTATAAATAATGCTGCTGTTCTTGTTGTAAATAATAAAAACTAAAGAAGTACTAGCCTATGTTGCTTCACAAGATTTTTTTTATGATAAAAAAAGAACAATGGAGAAATTGATGGTCTACAAGCTAAAAAGATCTCCAGCTTCTCTTTTTAAAAACCTTTTTCTATATGCTTTATCAATAGATGAAGGGCTTATTGTTCCTGATAGTATTTATCCTGATGTACCTATATATTTTGGAAATTTCTATCCTAAAAAAACTCAACTGGTACATTTTCAGGAATGGTTAAAATGGAAGATGCACTTATTAAATCTTTAAATATTCCTTTTGTTAAACTTTTTATCAGATTATGGAATTGATAAATTTTATTATTTCTTAGAAAATAATGATAATTATCCTGAAGATAGATTTGATAAATATGGCTTATCCTTAATTTTAGGAACAAGAGAAATGAGACCTGTTGACATAGTTAAACTATATGTGGGACTTGCAAATTATGGAAAAGTTTCCAATTTAAAATATACACTGACTGAAGATGTCCCTAAAGAATATGAACAATTTTCTAAGGGAGCAAGTTACTTGACATTGGAAACATTGTCTAAGGTTGTCAGACCTGGAAATGAAAAAAATTATACAGTGAAGAAAGACCTATATCTTGGAAAAACAGGTACAAGTTATGGTTTAAAAAGATGCTTGGTCTGTTGGAGTAAGTCCTGATTATACAGTTCTTGTATGGCTAGGAAACTTCAATCAAAAAAATCCATTTTTTTCATTATCAGGTGTTGAAACAGCAGGAAATTTATTATTTAAAGTATTTAATATAGTGGATATAAATTCTAAACCTTTCTCAAAACCAATGGATGATTTAAAAAGAAATAGAAATTGATGAAAAAGACAGGTTATAGAAAGATATATGATGTTGAAAGTAAAAAAAGTTTTATATCCAAAAAAATGCAAAAATTACTTAGAACATCACCTTATTACAAAAAAATCTTTGTAGATGAAAATGATATTGAAATTGATTCAAGAAGTGAAAAATTTTGACAAGAGAAAAAGAAAAAAATTGTTATAGAGTATCCTGTTGAAGTTTCAAATTATTTCTTTTTAAATGGAGTTAGAGAAAAACAAAAAGGTTAAAAATAGCATATCCTGTTGAAAAATTTAAATATATTTGTTCCAAAAAGATTTTGAAGGCTATAATAAAATTGCCATAAAATTATATAATCCTAATAATGAATATATCTATTGGTATATTGATGAAGAATATATGGGATTTTTCAAATGAAAGTGAAAAGATTTTTTTGAATTGGATATGGGTAAACACAAACTTACTATAGTTACGGAAGATGGAGCTAGAGAAGAAGTAAAAATTTAAAAATAAATAAGAGGTAGAAGATGATTGAATTTTTTTATTGCAAAAAAACAGATGTTAGAAAGAAAAAAACAAAGTATTTTATCAATAGTTGGAGTTTTTTTATAGGGATTACAGTTTTAATTGTATCACTAGGAGTTTCAAACGGACTAGATAAAAAAATATGATAAATAGTATCTTATCTTTAACTAGTCATATAAATGTTTATTCTCCTGAAAAATATTCCAAACTATGAAGAATTAGTTAAAAAAATATTGAAGAAGTCAAGGGAGTTAAGGGAGCAGTTCCTACTATAGAAACACAAGGTATAATCAAATATGAAGGGCATGGCGAACCTTATGTAGCTGGAGTAAAAGTTGTTGGTTATGATTTAGACAAGGCAATTAAAGTTATGAAATTAGATGACTACATCATTGATGGAAAAAAATAGATGTAGAAGATAAGAAATCTATTTTAATTGGAAAAAGAGTTAGCTGCTTCTATGGGAGCTATGGTTGGAGATAAAGTCAAACTGATAACTTCTGAAGAAACAGACTTAGAAATGACTATTGGTGGGATATTCCAAAAGTGGTTTTTTTATGAATATGATGTAAATATGGTTTTAATTCCACTTCAAACAGCACAATATGTAACTTATAGTGATGAAACAGTAGGAAGGTTATCTGTTAGGCTAGATAATCCTTATGATGCACAAGAATTGATTTATGATGTTGCAAGAAAAATTACCTACTGACCCTATACATAGGAACTTGGGGTGAGCAAAACAGAGCCTTACTTTCAGCTTTAACTTTAGAAAAAAACTATAATGTTAGTAGTATTTTCACTTATAGCTATAGTTGCAGGTTTCTTAATTTGGATAACTTTAAATACTCTTGTCAGAGAAAAAAACAAAAAGATATAGGAATTATGAGAGCTATGGGCTTCTCTAAAAAAATATTATGTTGATATTTTTTTAATTCAAGGGATAATATTAGGAATAATCGGAATAATATTAGGAATAATTGTATCTTTAATTTTACTTTACTATATAAAAGAATTATGCAGTTGACTTAGTTTCTAATATCTACTATTTAAAAAGATATACCTATAGAAATCTCTTTGAAAAGAAATAGCTATTATTGTAGGAGCAAACTTTATTGTAATTTTTAATTTCTAGTATATTTCCTGCTTATAGAGCTGCTAAACTTGAAAAATGTGGAGGCACTTAGATATGAATAATATGATTATAAAATTAGAAGATGTAGATAAATTCTATATGGAAACAGGAAATAAGCTACATATTTTAAAAAAAGTTAAATTTAGAAGTAAAGAGAGGAGAATTTGTATCTATTTTAGGTAAGTCTGGTTCAGGAAAAATCTACTCTTTTTAAATATAATGGGGCTACTTGATAAGATAGATGGTGGAAAAAAATTTGGATAGATGACAAAGAAGTTTCTTCTCTTAATGAAACTGAAAGAAATAATATAAAAAAATCACTTTTTAGGTTTTTGTATTTCAATTTCATTATTTAATGAGTGAATTTACTGCTCTTGAAAAATGTTATGATACCTGCACTTTTTAAATAACTTTAAAAAAATAAGTCTGAAATAGAAAAAGAAGCTAAAGAATTATTAGAAATAGTTGGTTTAGCCGAAAGAATGAAACATAAACCTAATCAACTATCAGGTGGAGAAAAAAACAGAGTGGCGATAGCTAGAGCTATGATTAATAAACCTAAACTTATTTTTAGCAGATGAACCTACTGGAAACTTGGATGAAGATACAGGAGAAATGATATTCTCACTTTTCAGAAAAAAATAAATAAAGAACGTAATCAAAGTATAGTTGTGGTAACTCATGCTAGAGATTTATCACAAGTTACAGATAGACAGATTTATTTAAAAAGAGGAGTGCTAGAGTAAAGAAAAACTGAGAATGAAAAAAATATTTAAAAATTTATCTTACATTCATCTTTATGTATTAAAATAAGGAAAATGTTATGGAGTTAAAAAAATACTAGTGTTCTGATCTAATTTAAAAAAATTAATTAAATAATAAATATAAAAAGGTGAGATAATGAGAATTTTTAGTAGTTGAAGATGAAAAAGATTTAAACAATATTATTACAAAAACACTTAAAGAAAAAAACAACTTTAGTGTGGACAGTGTTTTTTTAATGGTGAAGAAGCACTTGAATATCTAGACTATGGAACTTATGATTTAATCGTACTAGATATCATGTTACCTAAAGTAAATGGCTATGAAGTTATTAAAAAAATTAAGAGAAAAATAAGAATGAAACAGCTGTTTTAATGCTAACAGCAAGAGATAGTATAGAAGATAAAAATTAAAGGCTTAGATTTAGGTGCTGATGATTACTTAATTAAACCTTTTGATTTTGGAGAACTTCTAGCAAGAATTAGAGCCTTAGTAAGAAGAAAAATATGGTAATACATCAAATACAATGGAAATAGATGACCTATGTATAGACATAGCGAAAAAAAGACTGTTGTTAGAGGTGGAAAGAATATAGAATTAACAGGGAAAAGAATATGAAGTTTTAGAATATTTAATTCAAAAATAAAGGGCATGTATTAAGTAGAGATAAAAATCAGAGATAGTGTGTGGGATTATGGTTATGAAGGTGAATCTAATATCATAGATGTTTTAATAAAAAAATATTCGTAAAAAAATAGATATTGGGAATTCAAAACCACTTATTCATACAAAAAAAGAGGATTAGGTTATGTTCTTAAAGAAGATGAATAGATTTTTTTATCAAGGATTCCAGTAAGTATAAGAGTTACAGTTTGGTTTTCATCAGTAATTGTTATATTATTTTTTTAATAATTTTATCATCTTTAATTTTTGATAGAAGATAAAGTTGTAAATGATTTAAGTCAAAAAGAACTTGTAGAAGCAGTTGAAGAAATATATGAAGATCCCTGAAAAAAATTTGAAAAATTTTTAACGATGGAATATACTATATAAAAATATAATGAAGAAAAATGAAATAATTGCTGGGAAATTTCCTAAAGATTTTGATATAGCCTTAGCATTTTCAATAGAAGACATCAATATATATCAGGTAGAAAAATAAAAAAATTCCTTTATTATGACACTAAATTAGAAGATGAAGATGATTGGATTAGAGGTATATATCCTTTAGGTAAAGTTCAAAAAAAGAAATAGAAACTCTTTGGAATATCGCTATTGCCTTAAGTGTCTTATTTTTTTAATTTTTTTGTTGTTATTGTTGGATATAGAATAATAAAAAAATGCTTTCAAGCCTGTTAAGCAAATATCTGATACAGCCTTAAAAAAATAAAGAGAAGTAAAGATTTCTCAAATAGAATAGAATTAGAAGATTCTAGTGATGATGAAATACATAAGATGGCTTCAACATTTAATGAAATGTTAGATACAGTTGAAGAAGTTTTTATACATGAAAAAAACAATTTAGCTCTGATGTTTCACATGAATTAAGAACTCCTATAACAGTTATCCTAGCTCAAAGTGATTATGCTTTTACAATATTCTGATACTTTTGAAGAAGCTAAAGAATCACTAGAAGTTATAAATAGGCATGCTAAGAGAATGACTAATTTAATAAAATCAAATTATGGAACTTTCTAAACTTGAAAGGCAAAAAAAGAAATAGAAAAAGAAAAAAATAAATCTTTCAAATATAGTTTTGCAACTTTTTAGAAGACTATAAACCTTTATTAGAAAGTAAAAAAATTTAAATCTAGTGTACAATGTTGAAAAAAGATTTAAGAATACAAGGTAACAAAATTATGTTAGAAAGAGTATTTTTTTAAATATTCTAATGAATGCTGTAAAATTTACTAAAAACAAATATTGAAGTTTCATTAACAAGAGAAGATAAAACTGCAGTATTAAAAAAATTAGAGATGATGGTATAGGAATATCTGAAGAAAAATAAAAAAATTTATCTGGGAAAGATTCTTCCAAGTTAACGATTCAAGAAATAAAGAAGAGAATAAAGGAAGTGGATTAGGACTTTCAATGGTAAAAAAATAGTAGATCTTCACTCAGCTACTATAGATCTTGAAAGTGAGTTAGAACAAGGAACTTGTTTCACAATAAAATTTCAATATGTAATAAAAAAATGGAGTTATTGTAAATATCCAAAATTTACGATAACTCCATTTCTATTAAAAGTGCTGTAAATGCAGCAATCAATCCAAAAAAATAATTCCAGGTAAATTAGCTAAAAGCTAATGGTAAATCTCTATCCTTTTTTTAAAAAAATCCATAGCAAAACCCATATTGTACAGTTAATTGCAGCAACTAAAGGTTGTATAAATGATGTTTTATTACCATTCAAATTTCCCCATTATTTGGGGAATATATGAAACATACATCAAAAATTGATAATGTTGTCCCTAGCCATCCTAAAAATTTTAGTTTGTTTGTCACTCATAATAAATCTCCTTAAAAAAATAAATTTTGTATATTATACACCTTTAATGAGATTTGTCAAAAAAATTATTTATTTAAAAAAATTCTACTGCTAATTGAGATAAAGTTTTTCATATTTGTTATCAAATACTTTTTCATCCCAAAATAACTTTGGATGGTGAAGCATATTTTCATTTTCTAATTGTTCATCATTAACTCCCAACAAAGAAGAAAAAAATGATGGAATATGTTTTCCAAAATATGCAAAAATCTTCAGAACCCATTACAGGATCTTCCATAACTTCAATATTATCTTTTCCTAAAAATATCTTTCTAAAAGCATTTTTTTAGAAAAAAATTTAAATAGTTCATGATCATTTTTTTAGTGCTGGATACATTCTATCTACTAAAAAAATTCATAAGAAGCCCCATAAGCACTAGTAATCCCTTTTAAAAATTTCATCCATTCTTTCAATTATATTATCTGTTATTTTTTTCATCAAAAACTTCTTATAGTTCCCTTTAAAAAAATAACTTATCAGGTATTATATTATGCGCTTCTCCTGCATGAATACTACAACAAGATAAGACAGCTGGTCTTAATGTTGAAATATTTCTACTGATTATATTTTGAAAATTGACTACAGCTTGACAAGCTACCATAACTGTATCGACTGTTTTTTTCAGGTTGTGAAGCATGTCCTCCCTTTTCCCTGAAATATTATTTCAAATGTTGTGGGGTGTGACATCATAGCTCCATCTTTAATAGCTACATGCCCTGCTTTTTATACTAGGCCAAATATGACAACCAAAAAGCTGCATCTACTTTTTGGATTTTCTAAAACACCTTCATCTATCATTGGTTTTGCTCCACCAGGTTCTTCTTCAGCAGGTTGAAAAAGTAATTTTATATTTCCTGAAAGTTCATCTTTTAATTCATTTAAAATCATTCCAACTCCAAGAAGTCCTGCAGTATGTCCATCATGACCACAAGCATGCATTTTTTTCCTTCATGAGTTGACTTAAAACTACATCTACTTTCTTCTGCTAGTGGTAAGGCATCCATATCTGCTCTTAAAAGAACAGTCTTCCCAGGTTTTCCCCTTTGATAGTTGCCACAATTCCTGTTTTAGCAATTTCAGATTCATATGGAATGCCTATTCTATCTAATTCTTTTTTTTACTATTTCAGCTGTTTTTAAAACAAATCGAAAACCAAGTTCTGGATATTTATGAAGTTCTCTTCTAAGTTCCATAACTCTTTCTAAATATTTTTTTCAGACAATTTTTTTATTTTTTTTCTTCCATATTAACCTCCTAATGCTATTTCAAAGCTAAAATTTTTTATAATGTTTCCTCAATACTACATTTATTTCTGTACTTTGTCAATGAAAAACTTATATTTTGTTATAACTGAGAATTATGCTATAATTTAAAAAGATAAGGAGGAATGCAAATGAACTTGAACTTATTAGAAAAAAATTAAATGAGAAACAAAGGGAAGCAGCCTCACAAATTGATGGTTCAATTTTAATTTTAGCGGGGGCTGGTTCTGGAAAAACAAGAACAATTACATATAGAATAGCACACATGATAGAAAAATATTGGAATAAGTCCTTATAGTATTTTTAGCAGTAACGTTTACAAATAAAAGCAGCTAAAGAAATGAGGGAAAGAGTTGAAGACCTTGTAGGAGAGGTTGCAAAATCTTGTACAATTTCTACCTTCCACTCGTTTGGAATGAGACTTTTTGAGAATGTATGCAGCTGAAGTAGGTTATAACCCAAACTTTACTATATATGACACAGATGACCAAAGAAGAATAATAAAAAGCCATATTAAAAGGTCAAAAACATAACTGTGAACGGAAATAAATTAACTGAAAGAGATCTTATTTCTATAATCTCAAAAAAATAAAAAGAAGAAATAAAAACTGTTGAAGAATATTCAGTTATGAATAAGCAAATTATAGAAGTTTATGAAAAAAATATAATAGAAGTTTAATAGAAAGTAATGCTATGGATTTTTTTCAGATATACTTTTAAATACATATAAATTATTACAAAAATTCTTCTATACTTGAAAAAAATACAAAAAAATATAAGTATATAATGATAGATGAGTACCAAGATACAAACAATTTACAATATAAAATCATAGATTTAATAGCAAGAAAAATCATCTAATTTATGTGTTGTTGGAGATGAAAACCAAAGTATATATGGATTTAGAGGAGCTAATATATTAAATATCCTTAATTTTGAAAAACAACTATAATAATGCTAAAAATAATAAAAATTAGAAGAAAAACTACAGATCAACAAGCACTATACTAGATGCGGCTAATGAATTGATTAAAAAAATAACAAATCTTCTAAAGATAAAAAAATTATGGACACAAAATGGAAAGGGAGACTTAATCAAGGTCTTAGTTTGTGACAATGCAAGAGATGAAGTAAGTAAGATTATTGATATAATCAAAGAAAAATCATCAAAAATGGTATTCCGTATAAGGATATGACAATTTTATATAGAACTAATATGCAATCAAGAGTATTTGAAGAAGGACTTTTTAAGATATAATATACCTCATAAAGTCTTTTGGTGGAATTAGTTTCTACTCTAGAGCAGAAATTAAAGATATAATTGCATATCTATCTATTATTGTTAATCCACAAGATGAATTAAATTTACAAAGAATAGTTAATGTTCCTAAAAGAAAAGTTGGAGAAAAAAAGGAATTGAAAAAAATAATTGCCTTTTGCAAGAGAAAAATAATCTTAATTTACTTGATGCACTTTCCCATATAAAGGACATTTCAGGGCTAACAGCAACAGGAAAAAGAAAAAAACTTTCTGAAATGTATGATATAATAAAAGGAACTGAAAGATTTATCTTACAGTGAAACTGCTTTCATACATAGTTGAAACTTTACTAGATAAGATAAAATATATAGACTATGTCAAAGAAACTTATGAGGACGCAGATGCAAGAATTGAAAATATAGAAGAGTTTAAAAACTCTATTTTAGAATTAGAAAAATGTTGTTGGTGTATTAAGACTTAATGAGTATTTAGAAAATGTTTCACTTGTCAGTGCAACAGATGACTTAGAGGATGAAAAAAAGACTATATAAAATTGATGACTATACACAATTCAAAAAGGTTTAGAATTCCCTATAGTTTTCTTGGTTGGTTTTGAAAAATGAAATCTTCCCAGGTGCAAGAGCATCATTTGATGAGAAAAGAAATGGAAGAAGAAAGAAGACTTTGCTATGTTGCCTTAACAAGAGCAGAAAAAGAAACTATATTTATCTCATACAGCAATAAGATTTGTCTATGGTCAAGATAGATTAGCTACTCCATCTATATTTTTTTAAAAAGAAATACCTGAAAAAAACTTTTTAGATGTAGAAGTTAAAAAAAGAAAGATTATACTTTGAAGATGATGAATTTTCTGATACAAGACATTCTGAAAAAAATTTAAGAGATTTGAAAAAGAAGAAAACTGAAATAAATACAAAAAAATACTATTGTAATTCCTGATGATGTAAAGAAAGTATTAGATACATTAGGGTTTTTAAAATAGGCGATAAAGTAAAACATAAAAAAATTTGGTTTAGGTGTCATCAAAAAGATGGATGCTAAAAAAAGATATATGTTCAATATGTTGATGAAACAAGAGAAATGGCTATCATACTAGCTGATAAACTTTTAACTAAATTGAACTAGAAAGGAAAAATATGAAAAGAAAAAAACTTTAAAAAAATGTAGTAGAATATGATGGTATAGGGTCTACACAAAGGTGAAGTAATAAAAATGAAACTTATTCCTAGTAAGTCTACTGGAATAGTTTTTAGAATGATGAATATGCCTGAAGGAAAAAAATGAAATACTTCTTGATTATAGAAATACTTTCGATTTAACAAGAGGTACAAACTTAAAAAAATGAACATGGAGCTATGGTCTTTACTATAGAACATTTTCTATCAGCTCTTTATGTTGCAGGTATCACAGATTTAATAATTGAATTAAGTGGGAATGAGCTTCCTATCTGTGATGGTAGTGCTATTAAATTTTTTTAGACTTATTCCATGAAAGTGGTATAGTTGAATTAGATGAAGATATAGAAGAAATTGTTGTGAAAGAACCTATATTTTTTTATCTAAAGGAGATAAACATATAATTGCTCTACCTTATGAAAAATGGTTACAAACTAACTTATGCAATAAGATTTGAACATACATTCTTAAAAATCACAACTTGCAGAGTTTGAAATAACTGAAGAAGTTTATAAAAAGGAAATTGCTCCAGCAAGAACCTTTGGTTTCGATTATGAAGTTGAATATTTAAAACAAAAATAATCTTGCCTTAGGTGGAACTTTAGAAAAATGCTATAGTTATAAAAAAAGATGGAGTTTTAAATCCTGAAGGTTTAAGATTTGAAGATGAATTTGTAAGACATAAAATGCTTGATATTATTGGTGACTTAAAGATTTTAAATAGACCAATAAGAGCACATATTATTGCTGTAAAAAGCAGGACACCTTATTGATATTGAATTTGCAAAAAAATTCTTGATAATATAAAAATAGTTTTAGGAGGAAAAAAAGGAATGTTAGATGTTTTAGAAATAATGAAAAGGATACCACACAGATACCCATTTTTTTACTAGTTGATAGAATTTTTAGAAATGGACAAAGAAAAATCAAACAATAAAAAGGTAAAAAAATGTAACAATCAATGAAGAATTTTTTTAATGGGCATTTTTCCAGGACATCCAATTATGCCAGGTGTATTAATAGTAGAAGGTATGGCTCAATGTTTAGGTGTTATGGTTATGGAAAAATTTCCCAGGAAAAAGTTCCTTACTTTGCTGCAATAGAAAGTGCAAAATTTAAAAACCCTGTTAAACCTGGAGATACATTAATTTATGATGTAAAAAGTTGAAAAAGTTAAAAGAAATTTTGTAAAAAGCAACTGGAAAAAAACTTATGTAGATGATGCAGTAGTTGCAGAAGCAAACTTTACATTTGTAATAGCAGATCTCTAAGGATTTAAGGGAGGAAAAAAATGGTAGATATACATAAAAACAGCTATCATAGAAGATGGGGCTATCATAGAAGATGGAGTTACAATAGGTCCTTACTGTGTAGTTGGAAAAAGATGTTATTATAAAAAAAGGTACCGTTTTACAATCTCATGTTGTTGTTGAAGGAATAACAGAGATAGGAGAAAAATAATACCATTTACTCTTTTTGTTTCAATAGGAAAAAGCAAATCAAGACTTAAAAATATAAAGGCGAACCTACAAAAAAACTATTATAGGAAATAACAATTCTATAAGAGAATTTGTAACTATTCATAGAGGTACTGATGATAGATGGGAAACTAGAATAGGAAGTGGAAATCTTCTTATGGCATATGTTCACGTAGCTCATGATGTTATTATTGGTGATGATTGTATACTTGCAAATAATGTTACTCTTGCTGGGCACGTTGTAGTTGATAGTCATGCAATTATTGGTGGGCTTACTCCTATTCATCAATTTACAAGAATAGGTTCTTATTCTATGATAGGTGGAGCAAGTGGAGTAAACCAAGATATTTGTCCTTTCGTTTTAGCAGAAGGGAATAAAAGCAGTTATAAGAGGTTTAAATAGTATAGGTTTAAGAAGAAGAGGTTTCACTGATGATGAAATTTCTAATTTGAAAAAAAGCATATAGAATACTATTTAGACAAGGTCTACAATTAAAAGATGCTTTAGAAGAACTTGAAAAAAGATTTTTAGTGAAGATAAAAAAATGTAAAAATATCTAGTAGATTTTTATAAAGAGTAGCGATAGGGGGATAGCTAGATAATGGAGAAAAATAGGACTTATTGTAGGAAATGGTAAATTTCCTCTGTATTTCATAGAGGAAGCTAAAAAAACAGTAATATTTCAGTGTATCCAATAGGTCTTTTTTTCCCTCTGTTGATGAAGAAATAAAAAAATTAGATAATTATGCAGAGTTCAATGTTGGACATATAGGAGAAATTATAAAAATATTTACTTCTAAATGATATTACTAAAAATTGTAATGCTTGGAAAGATTGAAAAAAAGCTAATTTTTTTGAAAAATTTAATACTTGACAAATATGGAGAGAAGATAATGGAGATTGTTCCTGACAAAAAAAGATGAAACTCTCCTTTTTGCAATTATTGGATTTATAAGATTAAATGGAATAAAAGTTTTACCTCAAAATTATTTAATGAAAAGATTTATTTTTGAAGCTAAATGTTATACAGAGAAAGAACCTGATGCTGATGATGAAAAAAACTATTTCTATGGGAATTGAAGCTGCAAGACTTTTTAAGTAGAGTTGATGTGGGGCAAACAGTTGTATGTAGAGATAAAGGCAGTTATAGCTGTTGAAGGTATAGAAGGAACTGATGAAACTCTAAAGAGAGCTGGGCAATATTCTGATAAAGATAATATCTTAATAAAAAAATGTCAAGACCTCAACAAGATATGAGAGTTGATGTCCCTGTTATAGGGCTTCACACAGTGGAAAACAGCTATACAAAAATGGCTTTTAAAGGGTATAGTTGCTCAGGCTAAAAAAATGATATTTTTTTAAATCAGAAAGAATGTATAGAACTAGCAAAATAAGAATAACATCTTTATAATTGCTAAAAAAATATAGGAGAACTTTATGAAATTTTTTTGTTTCTACAGGAGAAGCCTCTGGAGATTTACATCTTTCATATTTAGTAAAAAGTGTAAAATCAAGATATAAAGATGTGGATTTTGTTGGAGTAGCAGGAGAAAAAAATCAAAAAAAGAAGGGAGTAGAAATACTTCAAGATATAAGTGAACTTGCAATTATGGGGTTTACAGAAGCTATAAAAAAATATAAATTTTTAAAACAAAAAAAGCTTATGAATATTTACAATATATAAAAAGATAATCAAATAGAGAATGTAATTTTTAGTTGATTATGGAGGTTTTTAATGTAAAGTTTTTAGAGCTTTTTAAAAAAACGAAATTATGGATATAAAAAAATTTTCTACTATATTCCACCTAAGGTTTGGATATGGGGAGAAAAAAAGAGTTGAGAAACTAAGATTAGCAGACTATATAATGGTTATCTTCCCTTGGGAAGTAGATTTCTATAAAAAAACACAATATAGATGCTGTCTATTTTGGAAATCCTTTTTACAGATTTCTATAAAAAAAGTTGAGAGAACAGGAGATAAAAATCTTGTTACTTCCAGGTAGTAGAAGACAAGAAATAAGAGCTATGCTACCAGTTTTTTTGAAGAAATAATAAGTGATTTAAAAAGATGATAAGTTTATTTTTAAAAATTAAATTCAGAGCAAGATTTAGTATACACAGAAAAACTTGAAGAAATATGCTAATTTAGAAATTATTATTGATAAAGAATTAAAAAGATATAGTTGGAGATTGTAAGCTTTTCAGTTGCAACTTCTGGTACAATTACGCTAGAATTAGCCCTTTTTAGCTCTACCTAGTATAGTTGTGTATAAAACTAGCCTTATTAATTATTTAATAGGAAAAATATATTTTAAAAAAATTGGTTATATATCTTTACCAAATTTAGTTTTAAATGATGAAATTTTTCCCAGAGCTTATTCAAAAGGATTGTGAAGCCAAAAAAATATTGAAAAAGCACATGAAAAAAATACTGGAAAAATTTACCAGAAATTGAAAAAAATTGAGAATATGAGAAAAAAAGTTGAAGGAAAAAGCTGTTGTAGAAAGTTATGCAGATTTTTCTTATTAAGGAAGGAAAAATGAAAATATTAAATTTTAAAAAACAAATCTCTTAATGTTTTCTTAGGTTACAGTTATAGATATAAATGGCATATGATAGCTGTTATTATCTTATCAACTATTGCCTCAGCAATGAGTGCTATACCTGCTTGGTTAAGCAAAAAAATTTGTTGATGATGTATTAATAAAAACAAAAATAAAGAAATGTTTTTTTATGGATAATAGGTGGGATTTTTTTGCAGCTACTGTAATTAAAAGTTATATCGTCATATTATTCTGAAATAACTTCTAACTTTGTAACCGAAACTATAAAAAAGAGAAATAAAAAAATAGATATATTTTTCTCATTTAGAGAAATTACCGATAAATTATTTTTAAAAAAATAAATTGGGAGATACTCTCTCAAAATTAACTAATGATACTACTTCATTAGGAAGAATAGGTTTTATAATTTTTGATATGTTTAAAGAGCTTTTTAACAGTTTTAATTCTTACTGGAAGAATGTTTCAGGTGGACTATATTTTTAGCTTTTAGTTTCTCTTATCCTTCTACCTTTAATTATTAGAGTTGTTAGAAAATATACTAAAAAAATTAGAAAATATGGTAGAGAAAGACAGGATACAACAGGAAGGTTACTGCCTTTACTCAAGAAACTCTTTCAGGAATATTTGTTATAAAAAGCTTTTAATAACACAGATTTTGTTATTGATAAATATAAAGATTTAACTAAGGAAGAGTTTGAACAAGCATATAAGACTACAAAAAAATTAAAGCAAAAGTATCTCCTATAAAATGAAGTTATAACAACATTTATGGTACTTTTTAGTTGTTTTTATATGGGGGATATCAAATATTGGTTACTAAAAATATTACATCAGGAGATTTAATTTCCTTTGTAACAGCCTTAGGGCTTATGCACCAACCTTTAAAAAGACTGATTAGTAAAAAAATAATGATTTACAAGATTCATTTACCATCAGCAGATAGAGTTGTTGAAATTTTTGATGAAAAGATTGAAACTGATGTTTTTGGTGAAGCAGTTGAATTTGATGAAAAAAATTGAAAAATATCAAATTTGAAAATATAAACTATAAATATGAAGATTCAAATGACTATGTATTAAAAAAATATAAATTTAAATGTAAAAAGCTGGAGAAATTGTTGCTTTTTGTTGGAAAGAGCGGAAGTGGAAAAAAACTACTCTTGTAAATCTATTAGCAAGATTTTTTTAATACTGATGAAGGAAGTGTAACTGTAAATGGAGTAAATATCAAAAAAATATTCCTTTAGGTATTTATAGAAATAAGTTTGCAATAGTACCTCAAGAAACTTTTCTTATTTGGTGGAACTATTAAAGAAAATATAAGCTTTGGTAAAGAAGTTACTGATGAAGAAATTATTACAGCTGCTAAAATGGCAAATGCCTATAACTTCATACAAGAAGATTTACCTAATAAGTTTGAAACAGAGGTTGGAGAAAGAGGAGCATTATTATCTGGTGGTCAAAAAAACAAAGAATAGCGATAGCAAGAGCCTTGATTAAAAAAACCCTGAGATTATGATTTTAGACGAAGCTACTTCTGCACTTGATAGTGAATCTGAAAAAGCTTGTACAAGATGCTTTAGATAGCTTAATGGAAGGAAGAACCACTTTTGTTATAGCACATAGATTATCTACTATAGTTAGAGCTGATAAGATTGTTGTTATGGATAATGGAGAAATCAAAGAGATAGGAACACATTCTGAGCTTATAGCTATGAATGGAATCTATAAAAATCTTTATGATATCCAATTCAATGAAAATAAATAAGAAAAATTAAAAAAACTGCACCTGAAATCTTTACATAAGATTTTGAGTGCAGTTTAATTTTTATATAATTATTTTTTTATCCTCAAGCTATTTTTCTTCTTTTACTGTGATTTTGATATCATCACCTAATATCTCTTTTTAAATCTTGACTAATCTCATCAATCATATCATCACTTGCTTTTAATCTTTTAGCAGTTAAAGGTTTTCCATTTTTTTATAAGGAGCAACATAATCTAAATCTCCATTTTTCTTATAGACTTTTATATCTCCATCTAACTCATCATTACTATAATTAGCTTCAATATATAAGCTTCCATTTTTATAATAACTTAATTTTTCCCCTTCAAGTTTTTCCATTTTTATAGTTTGAAACAGAAGTTTTTTTACCATCTTCAAGATATTCTATTACAGTACCATCTAACATATCATTTTTATAAAATAAGTCAGCTTTTAAATTTCCATTTTTCATAATAAAATTTACTGTTTTCCATTTAACTTACCATTAAGATAGTTCTCCTCATAAGCTATTTTACCATTTTCATAGTAGCCCTTTGAACTTCCATCTAGTTTACCATCTATAAATTTTTTTCAGTTCGTATTTTTCCACTTTCATAATAGCTCTTAGTTATCCCATTTATATTTCCCTTAGTAAAGTTAAATGTAAAAGCTTATTTTTCCTGATTCATAATAGCCTATTCCATTCCTTCAAGAACTCCATCTTTAAAACGAAAAAAAGTTGACTCTAATTTACCACTTTCATAATAAGTTTTCCCAACTCCAGTAAATATTTTTTTACTATCTTTAATGTAAACAAGTCCCGTTTTTTTCATCTTGGTCAAGCTCTAAAAATATTCATCTCTTTTTCAGTTGTTCCCAAAAAGTTTTTCCTAAAAAAATAAAAAAATAACTAAAATTAGTAAAAAAATAAAATTTTTCATATTTCTCCCTACATATGTAAAAACTGTATCTTCTATTTCTTTTCTTAACTTTCTTTAAAAAGTTGCATTAGAATAACTAGCTAAAATATGATCCTTACTATAGCCAAATAGATAACCAAAAAGTTATTGGAGTTGGTAAATATATAAATGAAAGCATTTTTGGCATAGATATAAACCTTTTTCATTATCTACCATCATAGAAGCTACTCTATAATAACTTGAACCTACACCATTCAAAGTATAAGATGAGAAAAGTTCTTTATTTCCTTCATCATGTTTCATTAAAATTTTAAAGATTCTACTTCTTTGTTCATCTGTTAAATGACTAGTTTTTGGAAAAAGATTTAAGCATCTTATAAGCAGTTAAAAATACATATAGACCTATAAGTCCACAAAATATAATATATCCTATGTAGCCTTTTAAGTTTTATTATTTTTACTTGAAGTATCTTCTTCAGTGTCTCCAAATAAATTTTCAACCATTTCATCGTCTTTATAAATTGCTTTTGATGTTAAATTTCCATTTTCATCATAATTAGTTGACTCACCTTCTAATTTCCCATCTTTATAATTTTCTTCAATATGTAGTTGTCCATTCTCATGATATGCTCTTGCAAGTCCATCTAATTTACCGTTCTTATAGTTAAGTTCTGCTTTTTAATTGTCCATTCTCATAATAATTTTTTTAACTAAACCGTCTAATTTACCATCTTTGTAGTTTTCTTCATACTCTAAATTTCCATTTTCATAATAACCTATTGATTTTCCTTGTAATAAACCATCAATAAAAAATGCATCAGATTTAAATTTACCATTAAGATAATACTCTTTTTCCTCTACCTTCTTTTTTCCATTTTTATATGGAAATTCAAATATTGAACTCTCATCTTTAGAATAATATTTT